>Ga0190272_10000173_pt1 | contig 39816 bp, 25 predicted proteins | sample Popmic504T_FD_133746 | JGI IMG/M metagenome (GOLD analysis project Ga0190272, IMG submission 133746) | Populus adjacent soil microbial communities from riparian zone of Shoshone River, Wyoming, USA - 504 T | ecosystem: Environmental > Terrestrial > Soil > Riparian zone | place: USA: Wyoming...
CCGCCCTCGTCCATGAGGCGGGTGAAGAAGGCGTGTGTCTCGTCGTCGGCGATTCCCTCCTGGTGGTCGACGCAGCCGTCCAGGGTGACGTTGATGCTGAAGGTCAAGAGTCCCATGCGGCGAGTCTAAGCCAAGCAATCGCTCGCGGATGTCCTGGCGCCTGCGCTTGTCGGTCGAGACGAAGCGGTGCGCCGGGCATGCCGCTGGTGGTGCTGGAGCTGAGTGAGAAGGACATAGGCACCGTGGAAGATAGGCACTACTCTCACCATCCACCTCCCGCGTTGATATTCTCATCGCGCCTTGGACATCGCCCAGCTCCTGCTCGCCCTGATCGCGATCTTTGTCGCCGCGAAGCTGTTCGGCGAGCTGGCGGAGCGTGTCGGGCAGCCGGCTGTCCTCGGCGAGTTGATTGGCGGCGTGCTGGTCGGCGTGTCCGGGCTGCACATCGTCGATCCGCACGACGTCACCATTCACCTGCTCTCCGAGCTCGGCGTCATCCTGCTGCTTTTCCTGATCGGGCTCGAGACCGACCTCAAAAAGCTGATGAACGTCGGCGGTTCGGCGACGGCGGTGGCCATCGTCGGCGTCGTCCTGCCGCTCGCGGGCGGCTTTGCCCTCGGGCAACTCCTCGACTTTCCCGTCATCGTCTCCATCTTCCTCGGTGCCGCGCTCACGGCAACGTCCGTCGGCATCACCGCGCGCGTGCTCTCCGACCTCGGTCACCTGCAGGACGACGAGTCGCAGGTCATCCTCGGCGCGGCCGTCGTGGACGACATCATCGGTCTCGTGCTCCTCACGCTGGTCGGCACGCTGGCCGCCGGCGGCGCGCTGACGTTTCTCGGCGTGGGGAAGATCGTCCTCGTGGCCTTCGGCTTCGTGCTGCTGGCCATCGTCCTCGGCTCGCGGCTCGCGCCGATGCTCATCCGCGCCATCGACGGCATCGAGATGAACCGCGGCCTCTTCTTCGCCGCGATCGTGTTCGCCTTCCTGCTGGCCTGGCTGGCGCAGAAGGCGGGCTCGGCGATCATCATCGGCTCGTTCGCGGCGGGGCTGGTCCTGGCCCGTACGCACCGCGGCAAGGAGATCGAGCGCGAGGTACACGACGTCGCGCAGTTCTTCATCCCGATCTTCTTCGTCGTGGTCGGCGCGGCCGTCGACCTGCGCAGCATCAATCCCTTCGACGCCGAGGCGCGGCAGTTCCTCTGGATCGGCCTCGCGCTGACCGCCGTCGGGATCGTCGGCAAAGTCGCGGCCGGGTTCGTGGTCTGGAAGAAGGGGCTCAACCGGACGGTGATTGGCGTGGGGATGATCCCGCGCGGCGAGGTGGGCCTGATCTTCGCCACGATCGGCCTGTCGTCGAAGCTGCTCAGCCCCGGCCTCTACTCCGCCGTCGCCCTGATGGTCATGCTGACGACGTTCCTCGCCCCGCCACTCCTGCGACGCCTCCTCGTCCCCCGCACACCCAACGACCCGCCCTCCGACCTCACCAGCGAGTACGTCGTCGAAGCGCCCATGGACCGCAAGTAGGGCGCAGCGTTCCGCGACGGCACATGGAAACGACGGGAGGCCTCCGGCGGGCCGGTGCGACCGGCGGCGCTTGTTGTGCCCATGCTGCCGCGCAAACACGCGTTCGGACGACAGGCGTGCGTTCAGGCTAGGCCAACCAGCGCCGCCGGTCGCACCGGCCCGCCGGAGGCCCCTCGTCGTTTCCTTGTGCCTGCGTCGAAACGCGCCTACCCCACCCGCCGCCGCACGTCCTGGAAGGCTGGCTCGTCCAGCGTGCCGCGGTCGCCGAGCTGCTGCGCGCGGGTGCGGGCGTCGCGGGCGCGTTCCTCGGTCAGCGGATGCGTCGAGAAGAACTGCTCCACGCGGCCCGGCTGACCCTTCCGGTGCTCGAGCAGCTCATCGAACATCGTGGCCATCCCGATCGGGTTGTAGCCCGCCGCGGCCATCGCCTTGATCCCGAGCTCGTCCGCCTCGCGCTCCGCCTCGCGGCTGAAGCGCGCCAGCGCGCCGCCGGCCACGAGCTGCGCCGCGAGCTGGGCGAGCTGATTCGGATTCTGGCCGAGGGCCAGACCGGCCAGGACGCTGAGCCCGTATTGACGGGAGAGCTGCTCCGTCGAATGGCGCGCCACCACGTGATTGATCTCGTGAGCCATCACACCGGCCAGCTCCGCCGCATTGTCCGAATTCGCGATCAGGCCGGTGTTCACGTAGACGTGTCCGCCGGGGATCGCGAACGCATTGATGGCCGGGTCCTCGACCACATGGAAGTGCCACGGCAATTGATTGAACGGCGCCGGCGCCTGCTGCACGATGCGCTGCCCCATGTTCGACACGTACGAATTCAGCGCCGAGTCATTGCTGAGCTTTACCTGCCGGGCCACGTCCTGCGAGAGCTGATTGCCGAGCTGCCACTCTTCTTCAATGGAGATGAGATTGAAATCGCCGCCTCCGCCTGCCGAGCCGCAACCGACGGACAGGATGGAGACGAGCGCGACCGCGAGAAGTGCGCTGCGTTTGTACATGCGGCCCTGCGGTGCAGAAGAAATGCCCGGCCGGTAGGGGAACGCGGCCGTTGCGGCCCTCCTTTAGTGAGGGAGGTAAATCCAATGCGAAAGATCGCCGTGTTGTTCGTTCTCGGTCTGGCCGCCGTCCCCGCATGGGCCGGAGGCTTTCAGGTGACCGCGCAGAGTGCGCGCTCGATGGGCATGGGGTTGGCCACCACTGGCGTGGCCGACGACGCGTCCGCCATCTATTACAATCCTGCCGGTCTCGCGTTTCAAAAGACTTCATGGGTCGCCGGCGGGATGCTGGCGACGAAGCTGGCCGGGCAGTACACCGCGCCCGGCGGGCCGGTCGAGGATCAGCAGCAGTCCGTCAACGTCCTGCCGCAGCTCTATTACGCGCAGCCCGTCGGACCGGTGGTCCTCGGCCTCGGCGCCTACACGCCGTTCGGCCTGCCGCTCCAATGGGAAAACCGCGACACATTCACCGGCCGGCGCGTTTCCTACCTCGCCAACATTCGCACCGCCAACGTCAACCCCACCGCCGCGATCAGGCTTGGCAACCTCGGCATCGGGGCTGGCGTGGACTGGGTGCACTCCAAGATCCAGTTCGAGCGCCGCCAGGCCCAGAATCTCGGTCCCCTCGGTATCCGCGACATTGCCGACGCGAAACTGAAGAGTGAGCTCTTCGACGCCGACGGCTTTGGCTGGAACGCCGGGGTTCTGTGGCAGGGCGCCCTCCTGCGCGTCGGCGCGTCGTATCGCAGCGCGATCGACATCGACCACGAGCCCGTGCTTACCATCACGCAGATCCCCACCGGGATCGCGTCGGTGGACGCGACGATCGCCGCTGGGTTGCCGTCCGCACCGCTCGACGCGCAGGTGGCGATCGAGCTCCCGGCTTCCCTCAACATCGGCGCGTCGTTCGCGACCGCCAGCACGACCTTTGCCGTCGAGGCCGACCGCACCGAGTGGTCGTCGTTCTCGCAACTGGCCGTGGTCGTCCCGGCCGCGCCGTCGCTGGGCACGACGCGCAACACCAACTGGCGCGACACGTGGGCGTATCGCGTCGGAATCGAGACCACCTGCGGCTCGTGGCAGTGCCGCGCCGGCTACTACGTCGACGAGACGCCGCAACCCCTCGCGGACGTCGGTCCCGTCCTTCCCGACGCGGACCGCCAGGGCTTCACCGTTGGCGTCGGGATTCCGTTCGGCGCGCTGACCGTCGATATCGGCTACGTGCTTGTCCGCTTCGATGATGTGACCACTTCGGCCACCACCACGGACCAGCTGGCCGGGCTGTGGGAGACCACCGGCAGCGAGCTCGCCATCAACCTGCGTTTCAACTGATCCGGCAAGGGCCATGCACCGCATCGCGGTCATGGACGAACAGAAACTCATCGACGCCCTCGTTGCCCGCGCGGGTGAGGATGCTCGCGCGTTTCGCGAGAAACATCCGGACGACATGCCCACCGAGCGGTGGATCGAGAACGGCTACACCGCCGCGCTGCCGCTGGCCAAGGACGACGCCGGCATCGACCCGGGACTCGGGCCGCATCCGCATCTTTTCTCCGCGTATCGCGAGGTCATCGACCGCGCGGTCGGCGAGCGCGTGTCGCGGCGTGACGAGACGGAGCTGACGCAGCTGCCGACGCCGGGGGAGCACTGATGCCGATCCCGCAGCAGCAGGACGCGCCCGGCACCGACAAGGATCTGAAGCCGCACGCCGATCATGGGGAGGAGTCGTACCACGGCAGCGGCAAGCTGAGCGGACAGGTGGCGGTCATCACCGGCGGCGACAGCGGCATCGGACGCGCGGTGGCCATCGCGTTCGCGCGCGAAGGGGCCGACGTCGCCATCGGTTTTCTGTCGGAGAAAGAAGACGACGACGCGCGGGAGACGGTGAAGTGGGTCGAGCAGGCCGGCCGCCGCTGCCTCGCCCATCGCTTCAACGTGCAGTACCGCTCGGAGTGCGAGGCCTTCGTGGATCGGGCGGTGAAGGAGCTCGGCCGCCTCGACATCGTCGTCAACAACGCCGCGTACCAGCGGAGCAGCAGTCGATCCTCGACATCACCGAGGAACAGCTCGACGGGACCTTCCGGACGAACATCTATGGCTACATCTTCATGGTGCAGGCCGCGCTGCCGCACCTGAAGGAAGGGGCGTCGATCATCAACACCGGCTCCGTCACGGCCATGAAAGGGAACGCCACCCTGATCGACTACGCCGCGACGAAGGGCGCGATCCACACTTTCACGCGGTCGCTGTCGCAGAGTCTCGCGGAGAAAGGCATCCGCGTGAACTGCGTCGCCCCGGGCCCGGTCTGGACGCCGCTCATCCCCGCGACGATGGACCGCAAACACGTGGCCGCCTTCGGCAAGGACACGGTCTGGGGCCGCGCCGCGCAGCCCGCCGAGATCGCACCGTCGTACGTGTTCCTGGCCTCGACGGACGCGCAGTACTACACGGGCGAAGTGCTGGCGCCGACGGGAACGGAAACAACGAGGTAGCGCGACGGGTTTCGGGTGCTGATTGCTCAGCACGATGCGTTCATTGGAGCCACGAGGAAGGGGAACGACGGGAGCCTCCGGCGGGCCGGTACGACCGGCAGCGCTTGTTGTGCCCATGTCGTCGCGCAAACACGTGTTTCGTCGACAGGTGTGCGTTCAGGCTGGGCCAAAAAGCGCTGCCGGTCGTACCGGCCCGCCGGAGGCCCCTCGTCGTCCCCTTTCTCGTGGGTGCAATGAGAGCGTCGGCTGAGTAACCAGCGACCAGAAACCCTCGTCCTACTCGCATGCTCCGCTACCTCCTTACCTTGGCGCTCCTCGTGTGCGCCACCACCTCCCACGCGGGCAGCCGCTACTTTGCGGACCGTGCGGGGGCGCCGGTGCGGTGGGAGCGGTGGGGGAGCGCGGCACACACGCGGGCGGCGAAAGAGAAGCGGCCGATTTTCCTCTCCATTGGCTTCGCCTCGTCGTACGAGTGCTATCGCATGCATCGGGAGGCGTTCCTCAACGGCGAGAACGCCGAGGCGCTGAACGCGTACTTTGTGCCCGTGCTGCTCGATCGCGTCGAGCACCCCGAGGTTGCTGAAGCGTACGAGGCGCTGGCACGGGACATGAGCGGCGTCACGGGGTGGCCCGTGCATCTCGTGCTCAACGCGCAGCGGCAGCCGTTCGCCGCGGCGGGGTTCATGAAGCCGGACGAGCTGAGTCGCTTCCTCGTCCTGAACGCGAACAAATTCGCGGCGGGGGAGGCCGCGGGCTTCGTTGCCGCGGCGAAGCCGACGCCGAACGCGCCGCTCGACATCGAGAGCGCTGTCGACGCCATCTCTAAAACGTACGACGCCGAGCACGGTGGCTTCGGCGGCACGCCGCGCAGGCCGCGTCCGATGACGCTCTCCTTCCTCCTCCGCTACGCCGCGCGGACGAAGCACGAAGGCATTCGGGGCGTGGCCGTCGAGACGCTGAAGAAACTGGCCATCGCGCCGGTGCGTGACCAGCTCGGCGGCGGCTTCCATCGCGCCACGCGCGACGAAGCCTGGCGCGAACCGTACTTTGAAAAGATGCTGCCCGATCAGGCCCTGCTGGCCATGACCTACCTCGAGGCGTGGCAGCAGACCAACGATCCGGGGATGGCGTATCTCGCGCGCACCACGCTCGACTACGTCCTGCGCGACCTGCGCGGCAACAAGGGCGCGTTCGACGCCTCGCAGGACGCGTACAACTTCGTCCCGCTGCAGGGGCCCGAGCTGGTCAACGGCAACTTCTATCTCTGGCAGAAGGACGAGATCACGCGCCTCGTCGGCCGCGAGCCGGCCACCAAGGTCTTCACCATCTACGGGATGAAAGACGTCGTCCCGAACCTCCCCGCGCTCGGCGAATGGCGCTTCCTCTCCGAGACGCACAACGAGCTGGCCGCGCCGCTGGCGAAGATGCTCGACGTGCGGCAGAAACGCCCCGAGCCGTCGCGCGAGTTCAACGTCATCGCCGGCTGGAACGGGCTGATGATCTCCGCGCTCGCCCGCGCCGGAGCCGCCTTCGGCGAGAAGGCGTACGTCGACGCGGCAACCAGTGCGGCCGTGACCATCACGGCCTCGCACTGGAACGCGAAGACGAAGACGCTCCTCCGCTCGGAGGGCAACGAAGCGCTCTCCGAGGACTATGCGCTGCTGGTGCAGGGAATGCTGGACCTGTTCGATGCGGGCTACGACGTGCGCTGGCTGGAGCTGGCGATCGCGCTGCAGCAGCGGCACGATCAGCTCTTCTGGAACGCCGCGGCCGGCGCCTACTCGAAAGACACCGACGACGAGCTGCCCGCCGCGAGCTCGGTGGCCGTGCTGAATCTGATGCGCCTGGCCGCGCTGACCGGCAACCAGACCTGGGCCACCCGTCCGGCCACGATCTTCCAGGCCTTCGGCGGCCGCCTCCGCACCGCCGGCGCCGATTACGCACACCTCGCCTCGGCCTACGAGCTCTCGCTCGTCCCGCCGCGCATCGTCGTCGTCACCGGCGACGCGCGCAAGCAGGCCACGTACGATCTGCTGCAGTCATACGCGACCAAGCCCGAGCCGATGCGCGCGCTGCTCTTCCTCCCGGAGAAAGGCGCCGCCCGCGAGCGCTTCGTCCGCGCGCTCCCGTTCACCGGCGCGCTCGCGCCCGACCCGGAACAGCCGCTCACGTACGTGTGCGCCGCCGGCGAGTGCAAGCGACGCTGAGCAGGATGCTCGCATTGCGGCCACGCAAGGGAGACGACGGTAGGCCTCCGGCGGGCCGGTGCGACCGGCGGCGCTTGTTGGCCTAGCCTGAACGCACGCCTGTCGACGCAACACGTGTTTGCGCGACGGCCTGGGCACAACAAGCGCCGCCGGTCGCACCGGCCCGCCGGAGGCCCCCGGTCGTCTCCCTTTCGTGGCCGCAATGAAAGCGTTCCGCCTGGGGCGCCTGAGCGACAATAGGCGCCCATGCGCCCTGCCAACAGCGTCGTCGCCGTCGTCGACGATGAAGACAACATTCGCGAGACGGTCGGCTTCGCGCTGCGGCGCGAGGGATATCCGGTCGAGCTCTACGCCACCGGCCTCGAAGCGTGGCGCACCTTCCAGCAGAAGCTCCCCGGCCTGGTCATCCTCGACATCATGATGCCGGAGATGGACGGCCTCGAGCTCTGCCGCCGCATCCGCGCCGTCTCCGAGACCACGCCGATCATCTTCCTCACCTCCCGCGACGAAGAGCTCGACCGCGTCCTCGGCCTGGAGATCGGCGCGGACGACTATCTCTGCAAGCCCTTCTCGATGCGCGAGCTGCTGGCCCGCGTGAAAGTGCTCTTCCGCCGCGCCGCCATCGACCAGAGCACCGTCTCCCGTCCCGCCGCCGACGCGCCGCTGCGCCACGGCGAGCTCGAGCTCGACCTGCAGCGCTACTCCGTCCGCTGGAAAGGCACCGCCCTCAATCTCACCGTGACCGAGTTCATGATGCTGCACGCCCTCGTCCGCTATCCCGGCCACGTCAAGACCCGCAAGCAGCTCCACCAGGACGGCTACCCCCACGACGCCTACGTCAGCGACCGCACCATCGACAGCCACATCAAGCGCGTGCGCCGCAAGTTCGAGGAAGCCGACCCCGCCTTCGACCGCGTGGAGACGGTATATGGGCTGGGGTACCGGTGGAAGGAGTGACCGCCGGATTGAGGATTGAGAATTGAGGATTGAGGATTGGGAACCGAGGCGATGATGGCGCGTTTCTCAATCCTCAATCCGGGACACCGGTGATGGCGCGAATCCTCAGTCCTGAATCCTCAATCCTCAATCCGGAACGCCGGTGATGGCGCGAATCCTCAATCCTCAATCCTCCATCCTCAATCCCCTCCGGCGCTTCTCACGCCTGAGCGTCCGCCTCCTCGCCTTCAACATCATCCTCGTCTTCCTCCCCATGGCCGGCGTGCTGTTCCTCGGCCAGTACGAGAAGACGCTGGAGAACGCCGAGGTGCGCGATCTGACGCATCGCTCGCGGCTGATTGCCGCGGCCATCGGCCGGGGCGGGACACTCGATGCCGATGCGTTCGAGGACGTCATCCGCCGCGCCAGGATCGACGACCTGCGCGTGCGGCTCATCGACTCGCGCGGGCGCGTCGTGGCTGACTCGCACCAGATCGTCACGCCCGCGCCGCAGCGGCCGGAGCGCACCGACCGGCTGAACATCCTCTATCGCGTCGGCGCGTTCCTCGTCCGTCCGGTGCGGCGCCTGCTCCGTCCGCCCGAGCCGCCGCTCGAAGTCGACTTTTACGAGAACGCTACGCGCCTGTCGGGGCCGGAGATCGCCTCCGTGCTGCGCGGCCGCGAGGCGCTGGAGAAGAAGATCGCGCAGCAGGGACGCTCGGTGATGCTCTACCGCATCACGCCGGTCGTCGTCGGCGGCTGGACGGTCGGCGCGGTCGTGGCCTCGAAGAGCACCTTCACCATCCTGCAGGATCTCTACGTCATCCGCCTGCGGGTCATGCGCATCCTGGCCGCGGCGGTGGGGGTAGCGATCCTGGTCAGCATCTTCTTCTCCGCCACCATCGTCGGCCCGCTGCGGCAGTTGCGGCGCGACGCGCGGAGCATCCTCGACCGGCGCGGCCGCTTCCGCGGCCGGCACTTCAAAGGCTCGACGCGGCTCGACGAGATCGGCGAGCTGTCGCGCGCCCTGGAGCGCATCATGCGCCGCCTCGACGCGCACGTCGGCTTCATCGAGCGCTTCGCCGGCGACGTGGTGCATGAGCTCAAGAACCCGCTCGCGTCGATCCGGAACGCCAACGAGATGATCGGCGACGTCAGCGATCCCGCCGACCGCCGCCGCTTCGTGGCCGTGATCGACCAGGAAGTGGCGCGCATGGAGCGCCTGCTGTCCGGCGTGCGCGAGATCTCGATCATCGACGCCCGCCTCGTGCGCGAGGCGCCCGAGCGCGTCGACCTCGGCGCGCTCCTGGCGCGCATCGTCGAAGGGTTCCGCCTCCGCGAGGGGAGCCGCGTGCGCATCGCCCTCGAGCTCCCGGAATCACCGATGATCGTCGAAGCCTCGGAGGACCGGTTGATGCAGGTCTTCGAGAACCTGCTCGACAACTCCCTCGGCTTCTCGCCGCCCGGCGGCACGGTCACGCTCTCGGCGTCGCCGGAGAACGGCGACGTCGTCACCCGCGTCGTCGACGAGGGGCCCGGCATCCCCGCGGCGAACCTGGGCCGCATCTTCGACCGCTTCTTCACGCACCGCGATACCCATCGCGCCGGCCACACGGGCCTCGGCCTGGCCATCGTGAAGTCGATCGTCGACGCGTACGGCGGCAGCGTGAGCGCGTCGAACGGGGAGAACGGGGGAGCGGTGTTCGCGGTGCGGTTGCCGAAGAAGTAATCCTCCTTGACAAGAAATCTTGTCGGCTCTACAGTGCGGGCATGCCGATGGAGATGGTTGCCCAATCCGCGCGTGCCGCGACCATGCTCCACCCGATGCGTCTGCGCATCCTGAATGCGCTGCGCGAGCCGGGATCGGCGACCACCGTGGCCAGGACGCTGGGACTGGCGCGGCAGAAGGTGAATTACCACCTGCGCGAGCTGGAGAAGGCGGGCTTCCTCGAGGAAGTGGAACAACGCCGGGCCGGCAACTGCGTCGAGCGCATCGTCGTCGCCACCGCGACGCACTACCTCATCGACCCCGACGTCCTCGGCACGATGGCCGCGGACGGGGGATCGGTCGAAGACCGCGTCTCCAGCGCATACCTGATTGCGCTGGCCGCCGGCACGATCCGCGACGTCGCCGCCCTGCAGCAGCGCGCCGCCAAAGGGAAGAAGCGCGTCCCCACATTCGCCCTCCAGACCGACATCCGCTTCGCGACGGCCGATGCGCGGCGCGAGTTCACCGAAGCGCTGACGAACGTCGTGGCACGCCTGGCCGCGAAGTATCACGACGACGAAACGCCGGGAGGCCGCACCACACGGTTCATCGTCGGCGCATATCCAACAAAGGCATCAGGAACCAGGGATGAGGGATGAGGTTCGAGGCATGAGGTATGAGGGATGAGGGATGAGTGCGCGGGCCCACTCATGCCTCATCCCTCATGCCTCATCCATCGAGGCGAAGCCACTCATCCCTCATCCCTCATCCCTCGTACCTGATCGCAAGGAGAAAGCATGAGCGAAAAGAAGGTCACGGCCGAAGTCACCATCAATGCGGATGCGGATGCGGTGTGGCGTGCCGTGTCGGAGGGCGAAGAGATCAAGCGCTGGTTCTCGCCCGATGCGCGCGTGAGGCCCGGCGTGGGCGGCGCGTTGTGGCTCTCGTGGGGAGGAGGGATGGACTGGGAGACGCCGATCGAATTGTGGGAGCCGGGCAAGCACCTGCGCACCGTCGATCCCGAGCCGAGCAAAGCCGCCGTCGACTACATCATTGAAGGGCACGGCGGCGAGACCACGCTGCGCATCGTGCAGTCCGGCTTCGCCGCCGACGCGTGGGACGACGAGGTCGAGACCCTCACCGCCGGCTGGCGCGCGTTTGCGGAGAACCTCAAGCACTACGTCGAGCGGCATCGCGGCACGCCGCGCACGATGGCCTCGTTCCGACATCCCGTCGTGGAGATGACGCGCGCCGAGGCATACCCGCGCATGCTCGCGGCCCTCGGCGTGACGCGGCTCGCGGCAGGGGAGCGCTTCACCGGCCCGTTCTTCGAAGGCGTCGCCAAAGTCGACGCGCCCCCGGTGAACTTCTCCGGGACGCTCCAGAACCTCGGCGACGGCTTTCTGATGATCGAGATCGAGCCGGGACGGGGGCGCTGCAGGCCGGCGGTCTGGGTCTCGCTCTACGGCGATGCGGGGCGCGAAGCGGCTGCCCTCGAGGCGCGGCTGACGGCGGCGGTCACCGCCGCATTCGCCTCCTGAGCATTAGCCGACCATTTTCCGTCACATTTTAGTGTTGCCGATTTGGACCGAGCGGGTAATATGTTCGCACGGACGGAAAGCACTTCCGTCCGTGCAGCAGTCCACCCAAAGGTCCGGGAGTAACGCATAAGTGTCGGAGAGGGATCCCTGCTTGAGATGCCGGGTTATAGGACGGCTTTAGGCAGGGACGGAATGATAGACAACGGTCGGGGAAGGCGATACACTCGCCGGTGACTTCGGCCGTCAAATCAACAACAATTGAATAAGGAGTGCGTGTGAGTCCTGCAAAGAGCAATCGCGGTCGTCCTATTGTCCACACGGAGCCCTGGGCGAAAATCACGGTCGTTCTTCTCGACCGTCATGTCGCCTATCTCGATCGCCTGGCCATCGACATCCGGTTGAAGCACGGCAAGGCCATCAGCCGCGCCGAGATCATCCGCGGCCTGATCGAGGCGTCCTACCAGAGTGGTGTTGATCTTTCTCAGGCAGACTCGATCGATCAGATCGTCGAGCTGCTGACGACGAAGAAAAAAGCCGCTCGTTAGGTCGTGGCGCGCGACGCCGGGTCCGAGCTCCGTTCAGCCGTCCTGCGGCCAAACGAGCAATTTCCGCTTCACTGCTGGCTTCCGTCAGGTCGATCCCGCTTTTTTCCACGCGATCCAGAATCGCGCGGATCAGGTGGGGCACCCCGAACGTGGCCGGCATGTCTGGATTTAGTTCCCGGGAAATCTGCCCGAGGTAGTCGATGTGTTTTCCGGAGAGGGAGATCGTTTCGAGCTCGTTGGGCGAGCCGGGACGTCCCTCTTCGGTCGGTGGCATCAGGTACATGGTAGAAGACTGCTCCGATTGAGGAGTGACTGGCGCGACCGAATCCCTACCCTCGTTTTCAAATTTTTTTTAGGGGCCGCGTAAGCGGTCCCTTTTCAATTCTTTACCTGCATGAGCATCTAGCCGTTTTCGGTGGGTTTTGCGGGTAGGCCCGGGACGGCTGCTCCGGGCCGGCTCGCGTTCGGGCGCGCCGCGATCGTCCCCCTTGCAGGCCACGGCTGATCGGGAGGCGTTCACGCCGCATGGTGAGCCGTTCACCTCTCATGCTGACGCGCTCGCGCCTCATGGTGAGGCGCTCGTGCCTCATCGTGAGGCGCGCACGCCTCATCGGGAGGCGTTCACGCCTCATGAGGATTCGCTTACTTCTCATGGTGATGCGCTCACGCCTCATCGCGAGGCGTGAGCGCATCGCGACCGGCTCTCTGGCACTCGCCGTGAACCCAGCCAGCCCGTGCCATACGACGCCGTCATCGTCGGCTCCGGCCCCAACGGTCTCGCGGCCGCCATCGCCCTCGCGCGGAAGGGCAAGTCCGTGCTCGTCCTGGAAGCCAAGGACACGATCGGCGGCGGCGCGCGCACCGAACAGGTCACGCTGCCTGGCTTTCACCACGACATCTGTTCGGCCATTCACCCGATGGGCGTGGTCTCGCCGTTCATCCGCGCCCTGCCGCTGGCCGGGCACGGGCTGGAATGGGCGTGGTCGCCGGCCGCGATCGCGCATCCGCAGGACGACGGCACGGCCGCGACACTGGAGCTCTCGCTCGACGCCACCGCCTCCCGTCTCGGCGAGGACGAGCAGGCCTACCGCAAGCTGATGACGCCCTTCGCCGAGCACGCGGGCAAGGTGTTCGACGACATCCTCCGTCCCATCGCGGCGCTGCCACTGCCGCGACATCCGATCATGCTGGCCCGCTTCGGCCTCCTCGGACTGCAGTCGGCACTGCATCTCGCGAAGCGCTTCAGGACGAAGCACGCCCGCGCGCTCCTCGGCGGCTCGGCCGCGCATTCCTTCATCCCGCTCGAGAAGACCGGCTCCGCGTCGTTCGGTCTGGCGTTGATCCTCGCCGGACACGCCACCGGCTGGCCCGCCGCGAAGGGCGGTTCGGTGGCAATCGTCGGCGCGATGGCCAGCTATCTGAGGTCGCTCGGCGGCGAGATCCGGACGAATCAGTTCGTCCGCTCGCTGCGCGACGTCCCCGAGTCACGCACGGTGTTCTTCGACGTCTCCCCCCGCCAGCTCGCCGACATCGCCGGCGACGCGCTTCCCGCGTCTTACGTGAAGAAGCTCCGCCGCTTCCGCTTCGGCCCCGGCGTCTTCAAAGTGGACTGGGCGCTCGACGGTCCGATCCCGTGGAAAGCCGCGGAGTGCGCCCGCAGCGCGACCGTGCACATCGGCGGCACATTGGAGGAGATCGCCGCCCACGAGCACTCGGTGTTCTACGGGAAGATGACCGACAAGCCGTTCGTCCTCTGCGCGCAGCAGAGCATGTTCGACGCGACGCGCGCCCCCGAGGGGAAGCACACCGGCTGGGCCTACTGTCACGTGCCGCATGGATCGGACGTGGACGTGACCGACCTCATCGTCCGCCAGATCGAGCGCTTCGCCCCCGGCTTCCGCGACCGCATCCTGGCCACGCACACCATCAACGCCACGCAGTACGAGGCCCACAACCCGAACATGATCGGCGGCGACATCGCCGGCGGCGCGAACACGATGATGCAGTTCCTCACGCGCCCCTTCCCGAAGCTCGACCCCTACGCGACTCCGAACCCGCGCCTCTACCTCTGCTCGAGCTCCACGCCCCCCGGCGGGGGAGTGCACGGCATGTGCGGCTACTGGGCCGCCCAAAGCGCGCTACGCCGCGTGCTGCGCTGAGTCGCTCGTCGAGAAGGGAGACGGGAAGCTCCCGCAGTTTGTCATCCCGAGCGTGAGTCGAGGGACCTGGGTGGCGGGCGGCGCGCTATGCCTACATCGGGCGCGTTCAGCGCCACCCACCCACCCAGGTCCCTCGACTCACGCTCGGGATGACAGTTGGGTGTAGCCGTGTTGGCGCGACGACATGGACACAAACAAGCGCTGCCGGTCGCACCGGCCCGCCGGAGGCCTATCGTCGTTCCCGCTCTCGTGGGTCCGGCGCAGCCTCCGCCGTCTCCTCGCGCTTGCGGTCCTGCACCAGCGACTTGATCCGCTGCTCCACCTCGGCTGCCTCGTCGTCGCTGAGCGTTGCCTTCTCCTGCTGCACGCCGTCCGAGGTGCCGCCGCTGGCGTCGACGACGCGCTGCACGACCGCGCGCCAGTTCGCGTCCTGCGCCGGTGCGCCGATCGTGCGTACCGCCAGCCAGTCGAACACGTTCGACGCCCGCGTCCACGTATCGATGGCGAAGCGCAACGCGCCGACGTTCTCGCTGGTCGTGAACTCCACGATGCCCGCGAGCGGATGTCCCTCGATCGTGGCGAAGACGACGTGCGTCGGTTCCGCGACCTCCACGCGCACCTGGAAATTGCCGCGCAGGGGGAGGGAGCCGGTGAGCGTCGCGCCCTTCTCGATGCGGTCCGCCGCACCCGGCTCGGCCACGAACTCGATCGGCATGAAGTCGTTCACGCGCGTGCGGAACATCGTCATCAGCGACGCCGGCGTCTCGCGCGAGCCGCGCATGTCCGCGTAGAACGTCTTGTGCTGCAGCGACCCGAATCCATCCTCGGGTAACGCTTCCTTCAATGCATCGGCCAGCAGGCGCAGCCCCTGATCGAGCGGCGTCGCATTCACGCCGAGGACTTCCATCGCGCTGGTGCCGCGAACGAGGTTCGTCTCCTTCAGCATCGTCAGCTTGTTCTCGTCCACGCCGAACTGCGCCAGCGCCGACGGCACCGGCACCGTCAGCGGCGAGCGTCCGGTGATGTCGCAGAAGCGCTTCACGACGTCAGCCATCGTCGTGACCTCCGCCCCCGCCGCTTCGAGGACCTGCTTCGCAAGATCGCTGCGCTCGACGACCGCGGCCAGCACTTTGGCCAGATCCTCGTGCCAGATCGGCTGGAACTCCTGGTCGCCGCTGTCGATCACCGGCACCGCCGGCAGTGCGCGCACCATCTTCAGGATCAGCGACATCACTTCGTCGCCGGGACCGTAGACGTTGCCCGGACGGACGATGGTCCAGTCGAGCTGCGACTGTTCGACGAGCCGCTCCCCGGCGAGCTTGGACTGGTGGTACGCGGACTGGCCGACGTCGGCACCCAGCGACGACACGAACACGAAGTTCTTCACCCCCGCACGCGCCGCCTCGGCCAGGATGTTCCGCGTGCCGTCGACGTTCACCGACTGGAACGTGACCTCGGGCGGGTGCTCCTCGGCGATCCCGGCGATGTGCAGGATCGCATCGCATCCTTCCGCCGCATTCCGCAGCGAAGACGCGTCCGCGACATTGCCCGCAAACGGCTCGACACCCGGCCACTGCTTCGCGTCATCCTCCGCATTCCGCGACAGCAGACGCACGTCGTGCCCCCGCCCGATCAACTCCGGAATGACGCCCTCTCCGATGACACCAGTACCACCCGTGACGAGGATTTTCATGCTCTCGAAAAGAGCACGGCAAATGCCATTGTGATGTCAGCTCTTAGCTACTAAAGCTCGCAGCTATCAGCTCGCAGCTCGCAGGAGCAACGACGCGGCGGGCGGGGGCCTCCTGAGAGCTGACAGCTGCGAGCTGCGAGCTAATGCGGAATGCCAAACGCGTAATACAAACCGCACAGCGCCGCGAGCACGAGCGTTCCGGCGCGGATTTCCCTCGCCCGGCCGGCCAGGAGTTTCATGACCGGATAGAGCACCAGTCCGGCCGTCAGTCCGTTAGCGATGTTGAAGGTGAAGACCATCACGATCACGGTCGTGAACGCCGGGACGAGCTCGGTCAGGTCGTCGAAGTCGATCTTCGCGACCGCGCTCAGCATCAGCATGCCGACGATCATCAGGGCCGGCGCGTAGGCGTATTGCAGCGACTGCATCGGCTCGAGCAGCGGGATGAAGAAGAGCGACAGTGCGAACAGCGCCGCCGTCACGACTGACGCCAGTCCCGTGCGCGCCCCTTCGCGGATGCCGGTCGACGACTCGATGTACGCGCCGCTGGTCGACGTTCCCACCAGGCCGCTGAAGACGCACGCCAGCGCGTCGACGAGCATCGGCTTCTGCAGGTCGCCCTTCTGTTCCGAGACGCTGTCGAGCGCGAGCAGCGTGCCGAGGGTGTCGAAGAGCGACATCAGAAAGAGCGTCAGCAGAATCGGGAGAAACGACAGGCGCAGCACCGACACGACGTCGAGTTGCAACGCGATGGGGGAGAGGTCGTACGGCAGCGCGATGACGGACTTGGGCAGTTCGCCCGCCCCGAAGAAGGCGCCGAGGAGCGCGGTGACGGCGATGCCGATCAGGATGGCTCCCGGTATGCGGCGATAGAGCAGCGCGCCGATGAGCACGAAGCCGAACAGCGCCAGCAGCACCGGCGCGCTGCGCACGTCGCCGAGCTGCACCGGCACGGCCTGCGCGGGCTTGACGATCCCCGCCTCGAACAGGCCGATGAAGGTGAGAAAGAGTCCGATGCCGGCGGCGAAGCTGTGCTTCATCGACGGCGACACCGCGTCCGCCAGCCAGCGCCGCACGCCGAAGAGGGTGATGACGAGAAAGATCACGCCGCTGACGAACACCGCGCCGAGGCGCTGCTGCCACGTGATCCCGAACGCCGCCAGCCCGAACGCGATGAACGCGTTCTCCCCCATGTACGGTGCCACGGCGATGGGACGGTTCGCGTAGAGTCCCATCAGCAGCGTGCCGAAGACGGCCGTGAGGATCGTGGCCACGGTGCTCGGTCCGATCGGGATCTTCGCGGCGGCCAGGATGGCCGGATTGACGACGATGATGTACGCCATCGACACGAAGGTCGTGATGCCGCCAACGACCTCGGTGCGGACGGTGCTGCCACGCTCGCGAATCTGAAACAAGCGCGGCGATTGTAGTGCGGTCGCCGCGTTACTCGTTGCTCGTTCGGGGGGCGTCACGAATGACAGGCACCACCCCGGACGAACAACGAGCAACGTCGAAACGTGTCGTTACCCGCGAACCCGCAGTCCGCTCGCGTTCACGCTGCGGACGCCGTTCACGGCGCGCACGCGGCTGACGATGGCGTCGCGGTCGGCCGAGCTGTCCACTTCGCCGGTCAGCGTCACGCCGCCGTTTTCCGTGACGTCCACGCCGAGGTCGAACGTCTTGCCCGGGACGGACGCGGCGATCGCCGAGCGCACCTCGACCAGCATCGCCTCCTCGTCGGCAGCCTCCGGCAGCACGCGGTTCATGGAGCAGGCGCTCACGGCGAGCGCCACCAGCAGCAGCGACAGGATGATGAAACTACGATTTCTGTACATCGGTGAATCCTCCTTCGGCAGGGGAGATAGCAACGGCTGTTCCCGCCTTGAAAGGGCACGTCCATTGCTCTGAATAACAGCGCAACACTTGCCGGACACCGAAAGGAGATCACATGGGCAAGAACCTGAATACGAAAGACTTAGCACGCGGGCGCGCGTCGCGCTCGCTGCTTGCGGTATCACTCGCCGTGTCGCTCGCGGCTTTCGGCTGCACTACCAACCACAACCTCGGAAACGGCACTCCGGTGCGCAGCGGGGGCGAGATGCGGTCGGCGCCGAGCTCGGGTGTGACCAGCGGACAGGAGCGCGCCACGACTCCGCCGATGACCTCTTCTTACATGGGCGCCGACGTGCTGCCGCGCATCGCGCCGCGCAGCGCCAGCCGTGCCGACCGGGCCGCGGCCATCCTGGCTGGGAACCAGCCCGCGCGTGGCCGGTACCTCGGCATCGTCAACCCCGGGCCCGCCGGGCGTCCCTACGCGTCCGACGCCAACGGGCAGTTCGTGAATCCCAACCCCGCCCTCGCCACCAACCCGCAGCTCACCCTCAACTCCTCGATCAGCTCCGGACCGGTGGCCGGCATCAACACCGGCGTCGGCAGCACGGTCCTGACCAACGGCACGACCGTGACGACAGGCGCCGCGACGACGACTGCAGGCACGACCGCCACCACCGCTGCGTCCACCGTTGCCGGCGCGACCGCGATCCCGACCGCGACCGCCGCGGGCGGCGCGCTTCCGGCCGGCGCCTTCGCCGCGAGCACGTTCACCCCGGCCGAGTCGATCATCGCCAACTCGACCGTAACTGCCGCCTCGGCCGGCACCGCTGCCACAGTCTCGACGCCGACCGTCACCGCCGCGACGGGGAACGCCCTCGCCACGAGCGGCTCAGTCGTCCTCGTGCGCGGCGTGAACGGCGCCGCCACAATCACGAACACTCCCACCACCAGCACCGGCAACCAGTAAATTTCAGGAGAGTGCGGCGGCGAACGAGCCGCCGCCGCACTCCTGCATCGGAGCCTCGATCATGGCAGCAGAGATCCGCATCGGAACGTCCGGCTACCACTACAAGGACTGGGTGGGCCGTTACTACCCCGAGGGAATGAAGGCGAACCAGATGCTCGCGCATTACCTACGCGACTTCGACACCGTGGAGCTCAACAACACCTTCTATCAACTCCCCACTGAATCGACGTTCGACGCCTGGCGCGACAGCACGCCGCGCGACTTCCTCTACGCCGTCAAGGGAAGCCGCTTCATCACCCACATGATCAAGCTCAAGGACGCCCAGCGCGGCCTGACCAACTTCATGCCCCGCGCCGAGCGTCTCGGCCCGAAGCTCGGTCCCATCCTCTGGCAGCTCCCGCCGCACTGGAAAGTCAACGTCGAGCGCCTCGAGGAGTTCCTCTCCCTCCTGCCGAAAAAGCACCGCTACACGTTCGAGCTGCGCAATGAAACGTGGATGACGGACGAAGTCCTCGAAGTGCTGAAGAAGCACAATGCCGCGTTCTGCATTTACGAGCTGGCTGGCTACCAGTCGCCGCTCGAGCTCACCGCCGACTGGACCTACATCCGCCTGCACGGGCCGACGTCCTTCAAATACCAGGGCAGCTACAGCGACGAGCAGCTCGCCGAATGGGCGGACCGCATCCGCGCGTGGAACCGCAAGCTGAAGGCGATCTACGTCTACTTCGACAACGACGACTCGGCCTACGCCGTCTACAACGCCCTGACCCTCAAGCGCATGGTCAAGAGGCTCATGCAGCGCCGCGCGGCGTAGTGAGAACTCCCATTCGTTGGCATGGTGCACGACGGCGTGGAGCGGCGGGCTTTAAGCCCGCCGCCGTCAACGGACGGGAGCCGCGGCGGGCTAAAGCCCGCCGCTCCACGCCGTGCGCTCTGTCACCGCACTGAACGAGGACGCCGGCGGTCCGTTCCGCCTGTTCATCCCCCGCGTGCGCGGTAGGCGAGGTACGCGAAAATCACCACGATCACCAACAGCGCGATCCGGCCCACTCCCATCATGCGCGTATGCGCGACGGGCCGCGTTCCCTTGGGCTTGAAGCCCGTCACGGCGGCAACTGCGGCGATGATGACGGCGAGGCCAAGCCAGACGAGCCAGTTCATGCAAACCGAGGTCTACAAGACGCACGCCATAGGCGCGCAGACCCTCCGCATCAGCGTAATTGTCATTCTCCTCGCCGCGCATAGACGCACTCCCGGCCATTTCCAAAAATGGTTTACCGACGGGGAAATTGATTGGACTGATCTGATGATCGGACCCTCGGAGCGTCTCAGGGGCCGGCGATTGATTGTCAGATGACAGAAGAGTGCTGCCCGCCGTTTCTGTGATTGCATCTAAACGCAATAACGGATAAGTTCCCTCTCCAGATCCCCGCCTCACCCAGCAAAAAAATCAATTCGAGGAGCTCCTCCATGCGTCTGCGATCGCTTGCGCTCGCCCTCATCCTCGCTCTGTGCGCCGTTGCGGCGACGGCGGAAACCCCAAAGAACAACAGCAGAAAAGAGCGGTGGGTGCCGGGGCAGGTGCTCGTCAAATACCGGAGCGGCTTTGCCCCCGAGGGGGGAAAGCATGGGATCAACAGGTCGAAGAAAGCGTTCGACCGGTTCCGGCTCAAAGGAAAGGCGCAGCAGCACGCGGCCGCGCGCGGACTCGATCGCGTCTATGTCATCGAAGTCGATGACGTACACGCCGCCCTGGCGCGCTTCGCCAAAGATCCCAACATTGAATACGCGGAGCCCAACTGGGTCATCGAGCTCTCCGCCGTGCCGAACGATCCGAGCTACTCCGCGCAGTGGAGTCTCGACAAGATCGGCGCGCCGGCGGCGTGGGACACGGCCACCAGCGGCAGCGGCGTCGTGATCGGCGTCGTCGACACCGGCATCGACCTCACCCATCCGGACCTCGCCGCGAACCTCTGGACCAATCCCGGCGAGATCGCCGCCAATAACATCGACGACGACGGCAACGGCTTCATCGACGACGTGCACGGCTGGGACTTTGCGAGCGACGACGCCGATCCCACCGACACCAACGGCCACGGCACCATGGTGGCGGGCGTCATCGGCGCGGTCGGCAACAACGCCACCGGCGTGAGCGGCGTGGCCTGGACGGCGAAGCTCGCCGCGTTGCGCATCGGCACCGGCACGGCCTCGGTCTACGCCGCGGTGGAAGCCATCCAGTACGCCAACGCCATGGGCTTCCGCATCACCAGCAACTCCTACGGCTGGTGGGAAGGGGGACAGTCGTTCCTCTTCGACGACGTCATCGCCGCCGCCGAGGCGCAGGGAAACCTCTTCGTCGCCGCGGCCGGAAACGAAGGCCACGACAACGACCAGCTCCCGGCCTATCCCTCGCACTACGACAACGCCAACGTCATCTCCGTGACCGCCACGACCGCCTCCGACGCGCTCTGGTCCTCCGGCAACTACGGCGCCCGCTCCGTCGACCTCGGCGCGCCGGGCGTGGCCATCGAAACCACCGCCCGCGGCGGCGGCTATACCAACGGCAGCGGCACCTCGTTCGCCGCGCCCCTCGTCGCCGGTGCGGCCGCCCTCTACTGGACCGCCAATCCGTCGCTGACGGCCGCGCAGGTGCGCGACGCGCTGCTGCTCCACAGCGAGCCGGTGCCGACGCTCAACCAGACCACCGTCTCCGGCGGACGCCTCAGCCTCTCCAACCTCTTCGACACCGAGACCACCGCGCCGGACGCCATCTCCGACGTCACCGTCCTCGACACGACGTTCCGCTCCGTCACCCTGCGCTTCACCGCCAGCGGCGACGACGGCGCGACGGGCCGCGCGGCGCGTTACGACGTCCGCGTCTCCACCTCGCCGCTCAACGCCTCGAACTGGGCCCAGGCCACCCAGCTCGCGGGCGAGCCGATCCCCGCGCTCCCCGGCACGCTCGAGAACTTCCGTCTCACCGGGCTCGATGCCTCCACCACCTACTACCTCGGTGTCCGTGCCATCGACAACGCCGGCAACTCCGGCGCGCTGTCAAACGTCGTCACGTTCACCACCACGCGTGCGGCCGTGCTCTTCGACGACAACGTCGAAGGGGGCGCGCGCGACTGGACCGTGGCCGGCACCGACGGCAACGGCGGCGCCGCGCTCTGGCACATCCGCAACGGCGAGTGGAGCTACGCGAAGCCGAACGGCGGCACCTACGACACCGGCGCGGCGAACAGCGGCACGCTGACCTCGCGCGCCATCGACCTCACCAGCGCCACTGACGCGCGCCTGCAGTTCCGCCACGATCTCTGGACGCAGCGCACCTGGGGCCGCGACGTGGCGCAGGTGCAGGTCTCCGTCGACGGCGGCGCGTGGCAGACCGTGCTCCTCAAACTGTCGACCGACTACGAGCACAGGACCGAGTCCATCGACCTCTCCGCGTACGACGGCCACAGCATCCGCGTCCGCTTCGCCTTCGACACCGTCGACAGCGTTTCCAACGCCTATCCGGGCTGGCAGGTCGACGACGTGCGCGTCGAAGCGACGTCGGCGAACGCGCCGCCCGTGGCCGTGATCGGTGCGCCGGCGGTGACCGAGGATCAGGCGGCGACGCTGACTTCGTCGGGGTCGAGCGACCCGGAAGGGGCGTCTCTCGAGTACAAGTGGAGCTTCGGCGATGGGACGTTCGTCTATACCAACGCCACGAGCATCGCGCACACCTGGACGCGCGAAGGAACGTACACCGTCGCGCTGACCGCCTTCGACGGCAGCAACTCCAGCGATCCGGTGACCGTGACGATCACGCCGGTGCCGGTCAATGACCCTCCCATGGCCGTGGTCTCGATGAGCGCCGGTTCGCTGCCGCCGTATCTCGAAGAGACCAACATCTACGTCAACCACTTCGGCTCGAGCGATGAAGAAGGCGCGCCGCTCACGTGCCGTTACGACTACGGCGACGGGCGGACCCTCGACCAGGTCTGCGTCGGCTCGCTCACCCCGCACCAGTGGATGACGCCGGGCACATACACCATCACCCTGATCGTCAACGACGGTGTGCAGGACTCGCTGCCCGGCACGCGGACCATCACCATCCAGGAAGCGTCGAACGACAAGCCCGTCGCACGCGTGGGCGGTCCGTACGACGCGCATCCGAACGAGACCGTTACCCTCGACGGCACCGCCTCCAGCGATGAAGAGACTTCCGTCGCCTCCTACCTCTGGACCTTCCCCGACGGCACCACGTCCGCCGCGCCGCAGCCGGCGAAAGCGTTCGCCACCTCCGGCAATCACGATGTCTCGCTCGTCGTCACCGACCAGACCAGCGTCGCTTCGACGCCCGCGACAGCCCGCGTGCGCGTCTGCGGCGGCGCGACGGCGAGCTTCTTCTCCAACCCCATCTACACCTGCCCCGGCGGGACGGCCAAAGTCGGCGTGAACGTCGGCAGCGCCATCCTCCCGCTGACGCTCACCTGGACGGACGGCTACGTCCAGCAGATCACGTCGCTCTTCAACGGCTACTACGCCGAGCGCGTCGTCACCCCGTCCGGGCCGGCGACCTACAACCTCGCCACCCTCACGGACTTTCTCGGCTGCGCCGGCACGGTCGGCACGACTACCGCGAACGTCGGCTTCGCCACCGCGACGCTGAGCGGCAGCCGCACCATCTGCCGCGGCCAGTCCACTACCCTCGAGGCGCAGTTCACCGGGAACGGTCCGTTCAACGTGACCTGGAGCGACGGCTTCACGGCCACGTACACGAACGGTTTCGGCACGCATACCGTTGCGCCCACCGAGACCACCGTCTACTCCATTTCCTCGATGACCTGCGCCTCATGCCCGCCCGGAACCACCGGCGTCACCACCGGCACGTACACCGTGAATGTGGTCGACCCGGTGTCGGCCCTCATGTCGGGCGGCGGCAACTCCTGCAACGGCAGCGCGGTGGCGGTCACGGTGACGATCAGCGGCGGCGTGCCGCCGTACAGCGTGCAGTGGTCGGACGGCTCGGTCGTGTCGACGGCGACGAATACGGCCACGCGCTTCTTCACTCCCGCGGCGACCACCACCTACACCGCCACCGTCACCTCTGCTTCGTGCAGCGCTCCCGTCACCGGCAGCGCCACCGTCACCGTCTCGACCGGTACGGCGCCCGCGGTCACGAGCGTCACCGGCGGCGGCAGCTTCTGCCCCGGATCGGGTCCCGCGACTCTCACCGCCAACCTGGCCGGCGACGGCCTGCCGTTCACGCTGACCTGGTCGGACGGCTACGTGCAGACCACCGAGACGCTCACCGCCACGCGCACCGTCAGTCCGGCCAGCAGCACCGGCTACCGCGTGACCGCGATCAGCAACGCCTTCGGCTGCGCCGGGACCGCGACCGGCGGCACCGCGACCGTGTCTCCGCGGCAGCAGCCGACGGCGGTCGTGAGCGGCGGCGGCGCGTTCTGCGCCGGCACGTCCCAGACCATCAGCGTCGCATTCACAGGCGCCGGCCCGTTCTTCATCACCTGGAGCGACGGCGTCACGCAGTCGACGAACAACTCGTCCATCACGCGCAGCGTCACTCCCTCTTCCGCCACGACGTATACGATCGCGTCGCTGAACGACAATTTCTGCGCCGGCACGTCCAGCGGCAGCGCCGCGTTCACGCCGCTGCCGCGCCCGACGGCCGTCATCACCGGCGGCGGCGGTTACTGCGCCGGCTCCACGTCCACCCTCACCGCTACTCTCACCGGCACCGCTCCGTTCACGCTGACGTGGAACGACGGAACCGTGCAGACGGTCGAAAGCGGGACCGTGGCCACGCGTCAGGTGAGCCCCGCCGCGTCGACGAACTACTTCCTCAGCGCCGTTCGCGACGCGACGTGCACCGGCACGTCGTCAGGCAGCGTCACCGCCTTCCCGCGCAGCGTCGCCAACGCGAACGTCACCGGCGGCGGTAACTACTGCACCGGCTCGACGTCGACCGTCAACGTCGCCGTGACCGGCGGCAGTGCGCCGTTCAACATCACCTGGAGCGACGGCGTCACGCAGACGCTCACCGGCAGCTTCGGCTCCCGCCAGGTCAACCCCGAATCCGTCACCGCGTACACGATCACCGCGGTCACCGACGCATATTGCAGCGGCGGCACGTCGTCCGGCAGCGCCACCGTCACGCCGCGCGCGCGGCCGGCGGCAGTCGTCAGCGGCGGCGGCTACCTCTGCAACGGCATCCAGACCGTCACCGCCACGCTGACCGGCACCGCGCCGTTCACCGTGACCTGGTCCGACGGCAACATCCAGCAGACGTCGTCGAGCTCCGTCTCACGCACGGTCTCGACCGGCAGCTCGACGACCTTCACCGTGACCGCCCTCAGCGACGCGTACTGCAACGGCGGCACGTCGTCCGGCAGCGCCACCGTCACCGCGCGCCCCGAGCCGACGGCGACGGTCAGCGGCGGCGGCTCCTTCTGTGCGGCCGGCGGCTCGGCCACCATCGGCGCGACGTTCACCGGCATCGCCCCCTTCACCATCGTCTGGTCCGACGGCGTGACCGAGACCACCAGCGCGAACAGCACCTCGCGCGCCGTCGCGCCTGCCGTGCAGACCGAGTACCGCATCACCTCGTTCACCGACGCCTACTGCTCCCGGACGGCGGCCGGCACTGCGATGGTGTATCCGCGTGCAGCCCCGACCGCGACCCTCAGCGGCGGCGGCACATTCTGCGCCGGTACCGCGCAGACCATGAGCGTCGCGCTCACCGGCTTCGCGCCGTTCACCCTCACCTGGAGCGACGGCCTCACGCAGACCGTCAACAGCGGCACGTCCGCCACGCGCTCGGTCACCCCGGCCACCGCCACGACGTACACCATCGCCAGTGTTCGCGACTTCTTCTGCACGGCCGGCACGGCCAGCGGCAGCGCCGCGTTCATACCGGTTGCGAAGCCGACCGCCGCCATCAGCGGCGGCGGCGACTATTGCCCCGGCGGCTCGTCGACCGTCACGGCCACGCTCACCGGCGCCGCGCCGTTCTCGCTCACCTGGAACGACGGCTTCACGCAGACCGTCGCCAGCGGCAACGTCGCCACGCGCCAGGTCAGCCCGGCCTCGTACACCACTTACCTGCTCTCCGCGATCTCCGACGCCTCGTCCTGCACCGGCACTTCGTCCGGCAGTGCGTGGGCAGCCCCGCGTCCCGCGCCGGCGGCCACCGTCACCGGCGGCGGCAACTCCTGCGGCACCGGCACCGTGCAGATCGGGGCCACGCTGACCGGCACGGCACCGTACACGGTGACGTGGTCCGATGGCGTTACCCAGACGACCGCCCCCTCGGTGAGCAGCGTCTATCGCAACGTCAACCCGGCCTCGGCCACCACATACACCATTACCGCGGTGAGCGACGCGTACTGCAGCGGCGGCACGTCGTCCGGCAGCGCGATCGTCACGCCGCGAGCGGTCCCGGCGGCGGTCGTCACCGGCGGCGGCAACTCCTGCGGCGGCGCCTCCGTCACCATCGGCGCCACCCTCACCGGTACCGCACCGTTCACCCTCACCTGGAACGACGGCGTGACGCAGACGATCCCCAGCGGCAACACCGCCACCCGCAGCGTCAACCCCGCCTCGGCCACGACGTATCAGCTCAACTCCTTTACCGACGCCTACTGCACCGGCACCCGCAGCGGCAGCGCCGTCGTCACGCCGCGGCCCGCGCCCACCGCGGCCGTCAGCGGCAGCGGCACGTACTGCGACGGAACGTCGCGCGCTATCTCCGCCGCTCTCACCGGCACCGCCCCCTTCTCGCTGACCTGGTCCGACGGCTTCACGCAGACCATCCCCAGCGGCAACGTGGCCACGCGCAACGTCAGCCCGGCCTCGCCGACGACGTACAGCGTCACCGCGATCTCCGACGCGTATTGCAGCGGTACCGCCAGCGGCAGCGCCACCGTGACGCGGATCGCCGCGCCGGCGGCGGTCGTCAGTGGGGGAGGGTCGTTCTGCTCCACCACCAGCATCACCGCCACGCTGACCGGTACCGCCCCCTTCTCGGTGACCTGGTCCGACGGCGTCACCCAGTCCACCAGCGCCTCCTCGGTCACCCGCACCGTCTCGCCGGCGTCCACGACGGTCTACACCGTCACGCAGATCTCGGACGCGAGCTGCGCGAACGGCACGTCCACCGGCAGCGCCACCGCGACCCGGGTCGCGGCGCCGAGCGCGCAGGTCAGCGGCGGCGGTACGTACTGCGCCGGCTCGCCCGTGACCGTCAGCGCCGCGCTCAGCGGCACGGGACCGTTCAACATCACGTGGTCGGACGGGTTCACGCAGCAGGTGACCGGCACGACCGCCACGCGCGCCGTCTCGCCGTCATCGACGACGACGTACAGCATCACCTCGATCGCCAATGACAGCTGCAGCGGCACCGCCAACGGCAGCGCCACGGTCATCCCGCGGGCGACGCCCACCGCGGTCGTCAGCGGCGGCGGCACGTACTGCGAAGGCGCCACGACCAACATCACCGCCACCTTCACCGGCAGCGCGCCGTTCAGCGTGACCTGGTCCGACGGCGTCACCGGGACGACGTCCTCCAACACCCTCACGCGCAGCGTCGGCCCCTCCGCCACGACGGTCTATACCCTGACCAGCTTCACCGACGCCTACTGCAGCGGTACCCGCAGCGGCAGCGCCACGGCCACCCCGACCCTCAAACCGGTCATCACGACGCAGCCCCAGAGCAAGACCATCGCTTACAACACCGCCACCACCCTGACCGTCGTCGCCAGCGGCACCGGCCTCAATTACCAGTGGTACAAAGGCCCCGCCGGCACGACCACCACCCCCGTCGGCACCGCCAGCTCCTACACCACCCCCAAACTCAAGGTGACAACCCAGTACTGGGTAAAGATCTGGAAGACCGGCTGCACGGCCTACCCGACGAACAGCCAGACGGCCACGGTCACGATCCCGTAATACGACCAGCGTGGAGCGGCGGGCTTCAGCCCGCCGCTTCACCGGCGGACAGTAGGGCGGCGGTACCGTTCTGTACTCGTGAGCGAATGACGGCGTCCTGCGCTCGCGCTCCTACACTTTCAGCGAGCCCCGGAATCCTCGGGCGGCGTAGTACGAGTCCGCACCGTTGTGATACACGAAGACGGTGTTGTACCGGCGATCGCAGAAGATCGCCCCACCCAGCTTCCTGATGTCCGCGGGCGTTTCCACCCAGCTCGAGGTCTTCGTGTCGAATTCTCCGAGTTTCTGCAGCTCCCGATATTGTTCTTCCGTCAGGAGCTCGATGCCTATGGCATTGGCCATGTCGACAGCGTTATTGGCCGGCTTGTTTTCCTTCCGTGCCTTGAGCGCTTCGCCGTCGTAGCAAACACTCCTGCGGCCCTTGGGGCTCTCGGCCGAACAGTCATAAAACGTGTACTGGCCTTTGCTCTTGTCATAGCCGACGACATCCGGTTCACCACCGGTTCGTTCCATTTCACTGAGCGACCAGAGTTTTTTGCTGTTGGCTTCCAGCGCCGCCTGGACTTTGGACCATTCGAGATTCTTGTGGCGCTTCATGTTCTTCTCGAAACGGGCCTTCAATACGCTGAGCAGCTCCTCACGTTGTGCTGCTTTCATGTCTTTCGCTGTTGGCATGCTGCCTCCACCTTCTATTCTGCTTTCGCCGACTGGGTCGCTTCACCAAAGTACAAGGTATGCCCCTGATCATCCTTGATCGTAAACTCGCGAGTGCCCCATGCGGTGTCCTGAACCTCGCGCACGAGGGATACACCGTTTCGCCTCAGGACCTCCGCGGCCTCCGACGCGCTGTCGACCTCGAAGTAGAGGTGGAGGTGGTCGCCGTCGTCGACGAAGTCGATGGACGGATCCTTCTCATCGACCTGCTTGAGGTGAAAAACGGAGTCGCCGGCCCGGATGCCGGCGTAGAAGTCCTGATATCGAAACTCCAGGGTGAACCCGAGCTTCCCGGTATAGAACCCGATCGACCCGGCGAGATCTGTCGTGCGCAACTGAGGGACCAAACCGAGGATCCGCATCTACCTTCTCCCGACATTCCGACCGGATTCCCGCACCGGCTTTCGGTCGGACTCCGCCCTAGGCTAACAAAAACTGGAGGTTACTGCGGAGCCGCGGAACCTGCCGGCGTTCGAGGGAGCAGGCCTCGGGGGACCTGGCGCTGCCGGAAGCGTTATGGAGCGCCGGCATCCTGCCGGCCGGGCCGCTGGCTTCCAGCCGGCGAGCGCGCGCGGCGCTCGCCTGAAAGGCGGCGCTCCGCCGCCCGGCAGTTGGTGCCGGCGAAACGCGAATGTCCGGTTCGAAGAGCAATGGCCAAAGTCGCCGATCATCGGCGTGAAACCGGCGCCTTCACGCTTGTGATCGCGGATGTCGCGCGTGTGACGAAAGCTGGCACGCTCGCGAGTGCAAGACTTCGAATGCGCGATCGTGTACCGCGGAGTCACGGTTCACGACAGCAGCTTCGCGATGAAGCGACTCCACGCATGCGTCGAATCACCGTGAACGCAAAGTGTCGCGCTGGAGCTCGTCATCAGGCGATGACAGACCATCAAGTCGCGGACTTCATGGCCTGCAGTCGCGGGCTTCACGCGGATGATCGCCTGCTTCTCGCGTCCGGTCGCGGACTTTACGCCTGAAGAGGGATGGGCTCGACGCCTGAAGGCGCGATCTTCATGCCGGAAGCCGCGGACTGTGCGCTTGCAGTCGTGGGAACTTGCGCTCGAAGTAGCGATCTTCACGCGTTGCATCGCGGCATCTCACGCTCGATGTCATGGGACCTCAAGCATGCGGTCACCGGAATGCACGCTTGCAGTCGCGATCCTCTGGGCACGAAGCTGCCGTCTTCGCGCCCGCGGTCTGTTCCCTATCTAGTGCCGCCAGTCCGCCACAGACCTCCTGTCGTCCCCCTTCCTTCCTACGCCTTCGCCCGGTTCCCCAGTCCCGACACCATCTTCACGAAGGCCGGCAGCGAGGCGGCCAGGCCGGTGAGGAGGGCGATGGAGGAGTCGAACATCTGGCGCTGGGTCATGAAGAAGAAGAGCATGACCACGGCCACGCCGGCGAAGAGGGGGACGCGGAAGCGGCTCCAAGCGTCGCCGGCCAGGTTGTGCTCGAGCTCCTGGGCCAGCTGTGAGGTCGTGCAGTAACCCAGCACGAACTGGCGGAAGCTCTCGTTCATCACGCGCAGTTGCGGGTCGCGCCGCAGGTGGCCGCGGGCCAGCAGCCGGCGCACGTGCTTGCGGGCTTTGTTGTTCACCAGGCCCGTCTGCGCGAGCTGCATCATCACCAGTTGCTCGTGCGGCGTGCAGGTCAGCCAGAGCGCGGCGTAATACTCCTCGGCGCGCTCGCCGATCTCGTCCAGGACCTGGTCGCAGGCCGTGGCGTCGGCGCGCAGGCCGGCCACCAGCGTCTGCAGATACGGGTCGCCGTCCGTCTCCGCTTTCAGCATGCGCCGGATGGCGCCCCGCGTGTCGGTGAACTGCTCAAAGTACGTGGCGAAGCCGGCCAGTGTGTAGAGGCTGCGCCACGACCAGCGCTTCTTCTCCTCCGGCAGGTCGGATTCGAGCGCTGGGAACGAGCCGCTGAGCGAGAGGGTCCGGGACGTGGTGATGAGCTGCGACCAGTTCACCCAGACGAACGGCGCCAACGCCTCCGCCCACGCCTCGCGGTGCTCGCTCTGCAGGAAGGCGCGCGTGATGACGGTCAGCGCCGTCGGGCGGATGACCACCGTGCGGTCGCTGTTGCGCGTCAGGCGGTCGATGAGCAGGCGCAGGATCTCCGCTCGCTCGCCGGTGGCGCAGGAGTAGTCGACGCCGTCGATGAAGACGGCCATCTCCCGTTCGTGGAACGACTGCGGCGCCGTGCGCGCCAGCTCGAGACCTTCGTCGGTGGAGAGGTCGATCCGCTTGAACTCGCGGAAGAGCCGCCGGGCGGAGTCGTCGTCGCACGGGTGACAGATGACGTGGTGCAGCCCGACGTAGCCCTGCGACAGCGCGAGCGGGTGCACGAGGTCGACGAGGAAGACGCGCCGGGCGATGAAGCGTGCGATCCAGAACGCGATCCAGACGATGACCAGCAGGGCCATGGCGATGAGCAGCGCCGGCGCGGGATTCCGCCACACGGCCAGATCCTCGATCCCGGTGGTGTGCATGGCCGGCAGGAGCTGCGGCACGTCGGAGGAGATCTCGAAGGGCTGCTCGGCGGCGCGGTTCTGCATGACCAGCTTGAGCCGCGACGCGGCCCGCGTCCACCACCACGACTGGTCCGAGGCCTCGTCGCGCACGAGCTCGCGCGTGTTCACGGAACCGGCCGAGCCGGCCGGCAGGAGCGGCTCGATGAGGTCGGGAAAGAGCGGCGGCAGCTCGACGGGCGCGTGCTGCGGTGCCTGGTCGAGGAACCGGATGTCCGTGCGGAAGACGCTCTCCGCGTAGAGGTCGTGTTTCTCGCTGCTCCAGCGGCGATCGAGGTACGCGCTCTTTCCCGCGCCGCGGGCGTCGTCGAACTCGGCCCGGATGCGCCACCAGCGCCGTTGCAGGTCGCCGCCGAGCTTCATCTGCACGCGCTTGACGTAGCTGTCGGTCTCCGTGTCGTAGGCGGCCTTGAAGAAGGCGGCCGCGGGCACGACGCCGGTCAGCAGCAGCAGGAGGAAGGCGGCGCTGACGTAGCAGAGCGGCAGCGCGGTCTGGCGGGCGCGCTTCTGGTCGGCGTCGAGCGCTTCCACCGGACGCCAGGCGGCGCGGATGCCGACGATGACGAGGAGCAGGGAGGCGGCCACGGTGGGGAGCGTCGCGCCGCTGGTGCTCCACAGCGGCACGAGCAGCAGCACGATGCAGAGCGCGGCGACGGCCGTGAAGAAGAGCCACCGGATGCCGTGCAGCTTCGGACGGAGATAAAGGTACGTCACGGCCAGCAGCAGCGGGACGAAGCAGAACGGGAAGAGCAGCAGCGCGGTGCCGCTGAGCGTCGCCAGCAGCACCAGCGCGACAGGGATGAGGAGAAAGTAGGCCGCCGCCAGCTCCGCATAGGCACTGACGTGTTTGGCGTCGGGCCACAGCCAGTTGGCGCGGTACCGCGGCCGCGTCAGGAGCACCAGGGCCAGGAAGCCGAGCAGCAGCATGGTCAGCGCGAGCACGAGGGTCATCGTGATCAGCAGCGCCTCGGTGTTCAGCATGCGCAGCCAGTGCTTCTCCCGGAACGTCACCAGCGTCCACGGCAGCTCACTCATCGGCCGGATGTGCGCGGTGTAGTCCTCGCCGAGGTAACGCATGTTCAGGGTGCGGGCCTGGCGGGCCAGGACGGCGGAGCGCACCTGCGGGTCGTCGCTGGTCTCGGCGAAGAGGTTCTCGACCGTGTTGCGCGCGCTGATGGAGTGGAACAGCACTCTGCCGCTGTCGTCGACGATGGCAAAGCCGAGCCCCTCGGGGACGACCGGGTCGATGAGCGACGGCGCGGTCGGCATGGTCATGGCGATTACGGGCAGGCGCCGGGCGAGATTGTCGTATCCCTTCAGCTCGTCGGTGCGGCGCGAGAACACCACCTCGGGCAGCCCGGTGGTGATCGACAGGACGGACTCGATGGACACGCGCTTGCGGTCGTCCCCGAACGCCACATACTCGCGGAGTCCATCGCGCGGCGCCACGAAGTAGCTGCGCTGGGCCACGGAGACGAGGGGCGTGGCGGTCCTGTCGACCGACCACTTCACGCGCTGCCGTCCGTCGCCGTCGATGAGGAAGAAGGTCTGGAACCACGGCCGGTCCACCCGCGGAAATCCTTTGGCCGGATCGAGCAGGTTGGCGTTGCGGGCCGGAATGGGGCCGGCGGCGAGCTGGGTGTCGGCCCATTTCTGTGCTCTGTCGAGGTTGTCCAGGGCGGTGACGATCTCCTGGCTGAAGTTCTCCTCGATGCGGCGGCTGAAGTCCACGAGCTGCCCGTCGGCGAACCGCTGCAGGCTCTGGTAGGTGAAGCCATCCAGGACGATCACACAGGCCACCGCCATGGCCAGTACGCCGCTGAGGCCGAGCAGGATGACGTCGACCAGGGTGACTTTCTGCTGGGGGCTGCTGAGGGCCATCTTCAGGAACGGCCAGCTCAGGATCACCAGCAGGATGACCGCGCCGAGGCAGCAGAGCAGCGTGGTCGGGATGGCCAGACTCTGGGCGCGGAAGTCGGCGTTCGCCACGGCGCCGCAGAGGACCCAGGTGTCGGGAGGGATGTCCTGCACGGCCTTCTGTTCGGCGGGCGGTTCGCTCTTCGCTGCACCTTTCGCGTCGCCTTTCGAGTCCCCTTTGGGTTCTCCTTTCGCTTCGGTTTTGGCCGGCGCCGCGGCGGGAGGCGTCTTCGAGACGACCTGCACGTTCGAGTGCAGGGGGATCGAGAAGAGCTGGAACTTGCGGTCGCCGATGCGCACGCCCATCTGCCGCGACGTGGTCATGAGCTCGGAGGCCGGCAGCTTGACCTCTCCCTCGAAGAGACGGGGCACCAGCAGCTCACGGAGACGGAGGATCTTCAGCTCGGCGTCGTTGTCGTCGTCGCTCTGCCGCGTCCATTGATAGACGACGTTGCCGTTCGAGTCGAGGATGAACACGGTGTCGAAGACGCCGGTGGCAGCGTGGCTGACCATGGTCTCGATGAGCCGGCGCAGACGGACGGTGGCCTGGACGATCTCCGGGCGCGGGGGAGCCGTGGCGGTGTCGGCCGCACCGAGGAGGAAGTCGCCCTGCGGAATGCGCGACTCGCCGGGGCTCCTCCGCTCGAAGAAGGTGATGCGCAGGCCGTCGCCGCGCCACTCGGCGGTGTGATTGCCCGTCGGCGGCACGGCCTCGGGCTTCACGAGCTTGAAGTCGTCGAAGATGGCCTGCGTGGGCTGACTGTCGGCCGGCCCGCGCCTGTACTTGTAAAGGGCTTCGATGTCTTTCAGGTCCGGCAGGCTGGCGGCGTTGTTGACGATGGAGCCGGTGGTGAAGATCGAGCGCCGGATCTGATCGCCGAGGAGAGCGATGCGGCGCGCGTTGCGATTGCTGAGATAGGTGGTCTTGCGCTCGAAGAACAGCGAGTAGTAGAGCGCGAACGCGGCGATCCCCAGGACGAGCAGGAACATCCCTCCGCGAATCCGATCGAACACCGACTGCCGGGGAGGCAGCATCGCGGGGACATTGGCCATGGACGGGGACCCTCTATGGATGGAGAGTCGCGAACGTGGGAAATCCCTACCGGGCGGGGGAAAGGTGCACGGGAAAAGGTAAAAGGTAAAGACAAGGAAGCGCGCGCATTTGTCATCCCGAGCGTGAGTCGAGGGACCTGGGCGGGTGGGGGGTGCGCTGCATGAGCCACAAGCATCGAGCCGCCCGCCCACCCAGGTCCCTCGACTCACGCTCGGGATGACAGTTACGCGTCGACCATCCGCGGCGCAGGCGGCACCCACCGCGCGGAGCGCCCTCTTTCCTCCGGCCCCCGGCCCACCCCCCAAAAAAACTGAAACGTTTCCCCCACGGCCCGCACTATCCGTAGAGAGAAGGGCGTGCGGCGGAGGGGGAGGGTAGGGATTTCCCGCCCTACGGCACTCCTAAGATAGTCCCAACAAAAAATTCGGTTCAGGGAGGTTCCAATGCGGAGATTCCGTCATCGAGCTCTCGTCGCGGTACTCGTCCCCATTCTCATAGCCTCGCTGGCCGGCTGTACGAGCACACGGCCGCCGAAGCAGAGTTGGGTCGAGGACTACAAATACGTCGATTTCGACCCCTTCCCCGGGATGAACGTGCAGGGGCGGAACGTCACGCTGACCCAGAAGGACATCAACGGCCGCGTGATCTGGAACCTCTGGTCCGGCGATAACGCTGGATTCTGGAACTGGCTGGCGAAGGAAGGCTTCGGCACGGGCGACCTGCTGAAGATGATCGCCTCGCCGCGCAACCAGCGCTTCCAGACCTACGGCGTCTTCAACCAGCCCGGCTACACGCAGGCCACCGACGAGCAGGCCAGGGCCACGTACGGGCTGAAGATCGACGTCCCGCGCGAGCCGGGCTCGAAGTACGACATCGACAAGCGCCTCGACATCCCCACGTACGGCATCTCCAGCGGCATCATGGGGCTGCGGCTGTTCCCCAACCCGAAATTCGATCCCGCCAAGTGGAACGCGGACAAGTACTGGAACGACCCGAACTACTACAAGCGAAAGGACCTCGAGCGCCCCTACCGGGTCGGGATGGCCTGCTCCTTCTGCCACGTCGGAGCGGACCCGGTCAACCCGCCGGCCGATCCGAACGAGTCCGATTACGCCAACCTCTCCGACTACGTCGGGCAGCACTACCTCAAGATCTATGAAGTGTTCGCCCACGACCTCCCGTCGAGCAATTTCGTCAAGCAGATCCTGCTGACGAATCCGGCCGGCTCTCTCGACACGGCCTTCATCGCCACCGACTACATCAACAACCCCGGCACGATGAACGCCGTCTACAACTTCCCCGGGCGCATCTCCGTGGGCGTGCCGGAGAGGCTCGTCGGCGGCTCGACCGACCTGAAGAACCTGGAGTGGGTGGAGGGGCAGCCCGGCCACGTGCTGGCGCCGCGTGTCCTCAAAGAGGGCGCCGACTCGGTCGGCTTCCACGGTGCGCTCTCCCGCGTCTACCTGAACATCGGCGAGTACTGGGAAGGGTGGACGAAACACTTCAAGCCGCTGATCGGCATCAAGAAACAGAGCCCGATCCGGGTCAAGGACGCCCAGAAGCTGTCGCCGGCGTGGAACTGGAGCGAGGAAGCGGCGCCGGACCTGGCGCAGTACCTCGTCAAATACGCCCAGCCGCACAAGCTGGCCGAGGCGCCGGGCGGCGGGAAGTATCTCTCCAACGATAAGGCCACGCTGGACCGTGGCAAGCTCACCTTTGCCCAGAACTGCGCCCGTTGCCACTCCAGCAAGCGGCCGCCGGCAGGCATCGTCCCGAACTCGCCTGAGGGGCGCGCATGGTTCGAGGCAGAAGTCATGAAGCCCGACTTCCTGGTGGGGAACTACCTCGGCAGCGAAGAGCGCGTTCCCATCACCGAGGTCGGCACCAACGCCGCGCGCGCGGCGGCCACCAATGGATTGAAGGACCACATCTGGGACAACTTCTCGTCGCAGGACTACAAGGAACTGCCGGCGGTTGGCGCGATCGACGTATGGGATCCGATCTCGGGCACCACGAGCAAGTGGACCGTGCCCAGCCCGGGCCGCGGCTACTACCGTCCGCCCTCGCTGGTCAGCGTCTGGAGCGGCGCTCCGCTGCTTCACCACAACGTCATCGGCAAGCACGTGCACGGCGTCTCGGTGGACCAGCGCATGGAAGCCTTCAACGACGGCATCGGCAAGCTGCTCTGGCCGGAGCGGCGCGGCGGCGCCAAGGGCAATACGGACGGCGCGGACGGCCAGTCGACCTCACTGTGGCTGACCACTGAAGAGAGCTGGCTGAGCGTGCCCGAGTCGTACCTCCACACCCGGACCATGAAGCGCCTGCTGCGCAGTCACCTCGTCGTCGACGACGTGACGGGCGAGCGGTCCTTCAACTTCGGGCCGATCCCGAAGGGCACCCCGGTGAACCTGCTGGCCAACACCAACCTCGAGCTGGGCGGCCTGCGCAAGGACAAAGACCTGGTCAAGCTGCTGCTCGACTCGGTGAAGGTCATGAAGGCCATCAAGAGCGAAGGACTGACGGGCGACGCGGCCACGAAACGCTGGCTCGACTCGAACGTCGTCAAGGAGCTCTACGCCCTGAATTCGTGTCCCGACTTCATCGAAGACCGCGGCCATCTGTTCGGCACCGACCTTCCCGATGCGGACAAACGCGCACTCATCGAGTACCTGAAGACGTTCTGATCGAGAGGGTGACTTGGGAACTCCAGAGAATCCCGATTTCGATTACATCGTGATCGGGTCGGGTGCAGGGGGCGGGCCGGTCGCGGCCCGCCTCGCCGGCGCGGGCTATGTCGTCGGCCTCATCGAGGCCGGCGGCTCCCCGCAGACGCCGTGGTACGACGTGCCGGTCCTGCACGCGCAGGCCAGCGAGCACCCGGACATCTCCTGGGAGTTCTTCGTCAAGCACTTCGAAGACGAGACCCGCTCGAAACGCGACGAGAAGTATTACCCCGACAAGGGCGGCATCTTCTATCCCCGCGCCGGCACCCTCGGCGGCTGTACGCAGCACCACGCCATGATCACCGTCTATCCGCACAACAGCGACTGGCAGCACATCGTCGACCTGACCGGCGACGCGTCGTGGGCCCCGGACAAGATGCGGGGCTACTTCGAGAAGCTCGAGCGCTGCACGTACGACACGAGCCCGGCCTCACGTCACGGCACCAAGGGATGGCTGTCCACCACCGGCCTCGATCTGAAGCTCGGTCTCGGTGATCCCGACATCCTGAGGACCGTGTGGGAAGCGAGCAAGGCGGCCTGGAAAGAAGGCTATAGCGGTGCGTTGCCCGACCTGCCGCAGGACCCCAACGCCTGGCGCAATCCCGAGTTCGAGGGCATCTGCTTCGCCCCCCTGGCCACGCTGCAGGGGCGCCGCGCCGGCACGCGCCAGTTGATCCAGGACACGCAGGCCAGGCTGCCGCAGAACCTGATCCTCAAGCAGAGCACCCTGGCCGCGAAGATCCTGTTCGACACGAACAAAAAAGCGATCGGCGTGGAGTGCTGGGAAGGCCAGCACCTCTATCGCGCCGATCCGCAGGCCTCCACGGCCACGCCGGTAGTCCGGCAGTATTACTGCCGGCGCGAGGTCATCCTCTCCGGCGGCGCGTTCAACTCGCCGCAGGTGCTGATGCTCTCGGGCATCGGGCCGGCGGCGGACCTCCAGAAGCTGAAGATCCCCGTGGTCGCCGACCGGCAGGGCGTGGGGAAGAACCTGCAGGACCGTTACGAGATCGGCGTCGTCAGCGAGATGACGCGCGACTGGAAGGTCCTCAAGAACGCCACCTTCGAGCCGCCGCCGACGACGAACGTGACCGGCGATCCCTGCTACGTCGACTGGCAGAACGGCAAGGGCGTCTATACGACCAACGGCTCGCTGGTGGCGGTGATCCGCAAGTCGTCGAAGGACGTGCCCGACCCCGACCTCTTCGTCTTCGCCGTCGCCGGCAAGTTCCACGGCTATTTCCCAGGCTACTCGAAGGAAGTGTCGCGCACGAAGAACTTCCTCACCTGGATGGTGCTGAAGGCGCACACGAAGAACACGGCCGGCTACGTCCGTCTCCGGACCTCCGATCCGCGCGACAAGCCGGAGATCAACTTCCGCTATTTCGACAGCGCCGACACGGCGAAGCGCGATCTGGACGCGCTCGTGACGGGCGTGGAGTTCGTCCGGGCGATGGCGAAGCACAATCCGTCGCTGAAGAAAGAAGTCATCCCCGGCCCCGACAAGAGCGGGCCCGCGTTGCGCGACTTCATCGAGACGAACGCGTGGGGCCACCACGCCTCGTGTACGAACGCGATGGGGAAGGCCGGCGATCCGAACGCAGTGGTGGACAGCAATTTCCGCGTCATCGGCGTGCAGAACCTGCGCGTCGTCGACGCGTCCGTATTTCCGCGCATTCCGGGATTTTTCATCGTGACGCCGATCTACATGATCGCGGAGAAAGCAGCCGACGCGATCATCGCCGACGCGGCGAAAGCACAGGAGGGGTCTCATGGGTAAAGCCGGACTTGTCGTCCTCATCGTCCTGCTGACAGGAGTGGGACTGGCGTTCGGGCAGGTGCTTCCGAAGACGCTGCCGGAGGATCAGCCGCACGCCGCGTGGTGGGCTGCCGCCGACAAGCAATATCCCTCGGCCAAGGCCTGCGGCGAGTGTCATCCGAACCAGTACAGGCAGTGGAGCAACTCCTCGCACGCCTACGCCGCCGTCTCGCCGATGTTCAACAAGTTCGAACAGAAGATCAACGACCTGGCATCCGGCACGATCGGCCACTTCTGCGTCCGTTGCCACGCCAGCGTCGGCACCGCGCTGGGCGAGCGGCGCGACATCGCCTGGTGGGATCGCAGCCCCGCTGCCCAGGAGGGCATCACCTGCATCACCTGCCACCGTGCCGGCGAAGGCTACGGCAAGGTCAACGGCGCGCGCCGGATCACCCCGGGCGACATCCACGAGCCGGTCTTCGGCCCGTTCGACACGACCGGCGGCATCAAGGCCATCAGCAAGGCCATGGACCTGGGAATCCTGGTCAGCCCCGATCAGCCCGACCGGCCCACGGAGCCCGACGGGAAGAAATGGATCCGCATCCATCAGGCGGCCGTGCAATCCACCGCGCTCCGCGAGTCCGAGTTCTGCACCGCCTGCCACCAGGTGGCCGTCCATCCCGGCATCAAGCTGGAGACGGTCTGGGAGGAGTACCGCGCCTCTCCCGCCCGCAAGGAAGGGATCACCTGCCAGAACTGCCACATGAGCACGAACCCGGGACAGAACGTCGGTTATGCAGAAGGGTGGGCGGCCTGCATCAACGGGATCACCGAGCACCCGAACGGGACGTTCACGTGCGCCGAGGGACATTACGTCAACGGCAAACGCCCGCTGACCGACCACACCTTCGTCGGCCCCGGTTATCCGATCAGCCATCCCGGTCTCTTCCCGTTCCGGCGGGAGGATTCTCCCTTTACGCCGCAGCAGTGGCTGACGTTCAACTACCGCGACAAGTGGGGGAGCGACGCCTTCGAGAGCGGCGGCGCGTCGTCGGCAAACTTCCCGCCCGAGTGGCAGGACGCCGGCAAACGGAGGGTGGCCTGGAAGATCATCTCGGAGAATCTCGACCGGTGGTACGAGCGGAAGCGCCAGCGCCTCAAGATGCTGGAAGGCGGCTCCAAGCTCGACGGGCCGTTCTTCGAGGGCAGCCCCCAGACCGGGAAGGCGTTCTCGTTCAACTACAAGCTCACCAACCTCAATAAGGGCCACAACCTCCCATCGGGCTCACTGGGCGCCCAGCCGGAATTGTGGGTCAACGTCGCGCTCATCGATCCCGACGGAAAGAGGGTCTGGGAATCGGGTTACGTCGACAGTCACGGCGACGTGGCCGACCTGCAGTCGTTCGACGTCCAGAAGGGATTGATCGCCCACGACGACCAGCTGGTCAGCATGCAGGCCAAGTTCATCACCACGAACGTGAAGGGCACGGACCGGGAGATGTACTTGCCGATCAACCTGGACGTCGACCAGCGGCCGTTCATCCGCCCCGGCGGCACA
>Ga0190272_10000174_pt1 | contig 39705 bp, 27 predicted proteins | sample Popmic504T_FD_133746 | JGI IMG/M metagenome (GOLD analysis project Ga0190272, IMG submission 133746) | Populus adjacent soil microbial communities from riparian zone of Shoshone River, Wyoming, USA - 504 T | ecosystem: Environmental > Terrestrial > Soil > Riparian zone | place: USA: Wyoming...
GAGTGGCAGCAGCAGGCTTCCGATGTTGTCCTTATTCTGCATCTGCTTATCTTGTTGCAACGGTAAATATCAGTACAATGGCGCTGATCAGGCTGGCAATGGGTATGAGTTTTGAAATGAACCTGTCAGAGCTTTTTCCTTTCGTAGGGGGAACGTATATAACATCCCCCGGCCTGATGATGGCATTCTCTCCCATCAGGCTGTAAGCATTCGTATAGTCTAACTGTATTTCTTCCGGCTTATCCGTTCCGCGGATGATCTTTATTTCTGTGGTTCTTGCAAAATCTGTAAAGCCTTCCGATTTGCCCAGCAAGGTTACCAGCCTGATGTTTTCTGCACTGAATATGTAGTTGCCTGGCTTTCTTACTTCACCCAGGATGGTTACCTGGTTATTCAGCACGCGAAGATTAATAATGGGGTTCTGGATGAATTTGGAATAAACATTTTCAAGGTACAGGGTAGCCTCGCGGATCGTTAATCCTTCAAGCTTTACCTTGCCCACAAGCGGCAGCTTTATTTCACCCTGCTGGTCAATCGCAAGCCATTTGCCGTTCTCTTCCAACAGGCTGTAAATACTGTGCACCGATCCTACACTGATGTCTTCATGGTTCCATACACTCAGCGTCAGCTTGTCATCAATTGCAAGTGGCTTTTCGTATATAACCTTGTTGGTATCCTCTTCCTCCTGGCGGGCCTGTGCTGCACTTTTCACAGGACTGTTTTTTGTAAAAAGAACATACTTATTGCAAGACTGCAGGGAAATGATAAGTATTGCAGCAAGGATAAGGCGAAATATTATGTTATTGTTCTTTTGCAAGCAGGTTGATCCGGTCATGGTATGGCATTCTTGTTTATTGACATGGATGAACCATGGCAATATGATCCCTCTTACAGGAAAAGTGTAAGTTTTGTTACGGTTTTTATACTTTATAACTGAACCTCCGGGAGTTTTGCGGTTTGATAAGGACCTGGTAACCAGTTATAAGCTGTCGGCTGTCCTGTTGACGTCCGTTCAAAGTCGGCTGCCGGAAAGCGCCTGCTTGATGGGCACCTGTTAATTTAATACTTTTGCAGATAAACCGTATCCGTATGTACATTAAACAGCTTTATACAAATTGCCTTGCAGAAGCAGCATATTATATTGAATCTGAAGGGCAGGCCGCAGTAATTGATCCCATCAGGGAAACAGGACCATATATTTCACTTGCTTCGGAGCGCGGGGCACAGATCCGGTATGTGTTTGAAACTCATTTCCACGCTGATTTTATTTCTGGCCATATAGACCTTGCTGCTTTAACCGGCGCTCAGATCGTATATGGTCCGGGTGCTGAAACTGGATATGATGTTCACAATGCAAAGGATGGTGAAGAGTTCAGGATCGGTAAGCTTACACTTCGCGTGATTCATACACCGGGTCACACCCTCGAATCAACCTGTTACTTGCTGCTGGATGAAAACGAAAAGGAATATTGCATTTTTACCGGCGACACCCTTTTTGTTGGAGACGTCGGAAGGCCTGACCTGCTCGATGGCGTAATGTCAAAGGAAGAACTGGCTGCCATGATGTTTGAGTCGTTGAATACAAAAATCAAAACGCTGCCTGACGATGTAATCGTATATCCGGCTCATGGACCCGGTTCGTCATGCGGTAAGAATATCGGAAAGGAAACCTGGAGCACGATCGGACATCAGAAAAAAACAAATTATGCCCTGCTTCAGACAGACAAGGATAAATTTATTGAAACCCTTATAACAGGGTTAACAGCACCTCCTATGTATTTTTTTGATGACGCAAGGATCAACAGGATCGGGTATGAAAATGTTGAAAAGGTGGTGAGCAGGAATACGAAGCCGCTCATGGTGGATGAATTTGAATCTTTTATTATGAAAGGAGCTTTGGTTCTCGATACCCGGGATGCAGCTGAATATGAAAAGGCGTCTGTGGCAGGTTCATTGAATATTGGCCTGAACGGGACTTTTGCAGGATGGGTGGGAACACTGGTTCATATAGAGAACCCGTTAGTTCTGGTTACCACAGAAGGAAAGGAAGCAGAAACGGTGTTGCGCCTTTCAAGGGTCGGTTATGAAAATGTGAAGGGATTTTTAACCGGTGGTATTGACTCGTGGGTTGCAGCCGGTAAGCCCGTTCAGCAGGTAAATTCGGTGCAGCCTGCCTCACTTCTGGATGTGCAGCGGGAACACAGGGGAGTCATAGTTGACGTGAGAAAAGATGGCGAATATGAGAAAGGACATATCACGGATGTGCTCCATATTCCGCTGGCAGGGATTGATGATGCGATGAAGAAAATGGATAAGTCAGGCACCTATTACATTCACTGCGCAGGTGGGTACCGGTCTATGATGGCTGTTTCCATGATGAAAGCAAACGGATTTAAAAATGTTTTCAATGTTTGCGGCGGTTTTTCTAAAATTAAGGAATCTGGCATTCCTGTTGAAATTCCTCAGCCTGCCTGACCCTTGGTGAAATTGAATACTGAAAATCCTTCTCATTTTTTCGATGAACTTTTGCAGGGAAGCAAACCTGTTCTCGTTGATTTCTATGCCAACTGGTGCGAGCCTTGTAAATGGCTGGAACCTGTGCTGGATGAAGTCAGGGATCGTATCGGAAATTCTGCAGCCATTCATAAAATCGATATTGAAAAATTTCCCGGACTGAAGGAAAAGTATATGGTCATGAGCGTGCCTGTTCTCATTATCTTTAAAAATGGCAGTGAAGTATGGCGTATGAATGGCTTTACACATGCAAAGGAATTGCATGAGCACCTGCTCCGTTATATATGAAAAAGCTTAATGTTATGGTTTTGCAAATTGCTGAACTGCCACTGGTCCTGTTTGATCCCCGGTGATGCGAATAAAATAATTTCCAGGTGCAAGATCGGTGATGGAAAAAGAAAACTCATTTGGCCCCTGTACCGACTTGCCGCTGAACAATACGACCGTATGCTTTCCACTCAGATCAATTACCTCCATTTTAAGTGTCTGCACCACAGGATTGGTAAATGCAACTGTGATCTTCTCAGTAGCCGGGTTCGGATATAGTGAAGTGTTTTCAACCGGCCCCTGCAGATTTTCTACAGGGCTTGCCGTGGTAGAAGAAAGTTCTGCGATCCATGTGTGTGTAAAATGACCTGAGGCAGATGCTCCATATCCGCCTGATACCCATACAATCCCGGGTGAATCATATTTTCGCTGGCTGCCGGTATAATCGCCCCACCGTTCAGTTCCTATCAGTACATTTACATAGCTGATGCCCGATTTTATTGTGGTGACCGGCGAGTAAGCACTGCCGTCGAATAATACCGCACCGGCCCCGGGAAATACAGTTGACGATGACTGGAGCAGCACAATGATGGAGCTGTCGCTTGATGCTGTGCCCGCATACGAAATATTGGGGTACGCCATGTCCATGCCTGCAACAGAATAAATATTTGTGGTTATGGTAGGAATGGCTCCCGTTTGAATAATGCCATGGTATATTGCGTCATTTCCCGATGCAGTGTCAAGCGTGCTGGCTACAAACTGGATTTTTCCGTTTTCATAATAAGCGCCAAGGATCCTTGCATCATTTACCGCAAGTTTGTCAACGAATGGCTGATCGGCATCCACCGGCATGTGGTATGCTGTGTTGGCAACCAGGTAGTCCACTGTAACAGTTTGCCCGGGAGCAAAGGCAGTATCCGAAATGGTCACCATGAAAATGGTATCGTTGCCGGGCGAAAAATTACGGTTCGACAGGAACGTCATGGAAGGACCATAAAGCTGGCTGCCTCCTTTTGCAGGGCATAGATTTCGCAGGGGACCCCCGTTAAAAAATATGTTGTTGTGAAGCTGTGCATTCAGTGGATTGCCTGTATAACCGTTATTTTTGTTGATCTGCCAGATAATGGTTTCATTAAAGCCGGTCTGCCAGCTCGAATCATTGTATAACAGGTTTCCGGTAATGAACAGCTCCTGCTGGGTGATGGCCATCATCGGAAAATCGGTCCATAATGAATTGTTTAACGGGTTACCCGGCAGCGCATAAAAGTTCCACAGTCCGTTGGTTGAGTCCGTCTGTGAAAAGCCTACCACCACATGGCTGGTCTGATCCGTGAATCCGTTCAGGCATACAAGGATGAATTTGTTTTCCTGTGGGTCATACATGATTTTCGGATCAAATTCCTCATTCTGAAGCCCAAGCGACAGCATGATGGAATGCAACGTATAGCCACCGTAAACAATATTCGTTTTGAGATTTTTACTCCAGATCGTCGTATTTGTAACAGAACATACCCGCTCACTGTCTGATATGGCCATGTCGTTGTCGTTGGGAACAAAAAAATTATACGAATTTCCCTGGAAGTTCCGTAGCAGGCCCGGGGCAGCTACAAACGACTGCTTGCTTTCCTTTTTAAGGATTTGATTTTTCGGGTAAAGTCTGCCAAGGCTGTCTTTGATCTGCTCCTTTATATGATGCTCAATTCCCGAATGTGGCTTTGGCAATTCACGTTTCCTTAAAGTCGGCTTCCAGATGTCCTTTACAGGCTGAAGATCAAGGGTCGCTTTTTTTGGAATGGTGAATGAATGTGAGGTCGGTTGCTGGCATAGGCCCTGGGTAAAAATTAGTATCAGGGTTATCAGGGGAAACAGGATTTTTTTCATCGGATTTTTTATCTGATCAAATTTAGACAAAATTTCTCCACAGCTGCATTTGATGATTTTATTATCATCCTCTTAAAAAAATGAATTTAAACGGTTAAAAATCAAGTAATTATATTTTTTTTATTACTATTTAGATTAATTCTAAATAATTTTTACATTTGCAGCCATTCAAAAGAAAGCCCTTTTATGAGTAAGAATATATTTTTTATAGTGCTTCTCCTCGGTGCAATTAATTCCCAGTTGCAGGCACAAAGTTCCGGCACGGCAGAAGATTCACTGAATGCTGGAGGTGCGGCCAAACAGAAAACCTTTATCGGCGGCTATGGTGACGCATCCTACCAGCGGGATTTTAATGAACAGGTTTCAACAGTTAATTTGAATCGAGTCGTGCTTTTTGTGGGCCATCGCTTCAATGATAAAATTTCCTTCTTTTCAGAGCTCGAGCTGGAGGATGCAAAAATTGAAGGGGGTAAAGGCGGAGGCGAACTGGCTTTGGAACAGGCGTATATAAAGTTTAACCTGACAAAGAATCATTATGTCACTGCCGGACTCTTTATTCCGCGCATAGGACTCATAAATGAAAATCACCTTCCGGGAAATTATAATGGAGTTGAACGTCCGGCCGTTGAAAGGTATGTGATACCTGCTACCTGGAGGGAGCTTGGAATTGGGTTTTATGGAAATGTATTAAGGTTTCCGGTTACGTATAGCATAGCCGTTAGCAACGGCCTGGACGCATCCGGTTTTTCAAATGGCAGCGGCATACGTGGTGGCAGGTTCGGTGGCAGCAATGCAACGGCCAATAACCTTGCTGTAACTGCAGCCTTACAGTACTTCCCCGGCCGGTTCAGGTTTCAGGTATCCGGCTATGCCGGCGGCACAATTGGCTTGAGTCCAAGGCAGGCTGATAGCCTGAAGCTGAAGTCAGGTATTTTCGGAACTCCTGTAATTTTAGGCGAGGGAAGCATTCAGTATATGAATGCCGGTTTTGCTTTTAAGGCGCTTGGATCGGTGGTTTCAATTAATGATGCAGGTGACATAAACAGGGCATTTGCCAATAATACACCCGAGCTGATTTATGGAGCGTACGGTGAGGTTGCGTATAACCTGTTAGAAACTTTTGCTAAGCTCGACAGGCATAAGCTTTGGATCTTCGCAAGGTATGAAAAGCTGAACCTGAATTCTGAAATTCCGGAAAATGGGATTATTAATGGTACACTTGATCAGAATCACTTCATTGCCGGATTCTCTTATTTTCCGGTTCTTAATGTTGTGATCAAAGCGGATGTCCGGTTTACCAATACCGGAAATGAAAACCCTGTACTGGTCATTAATCCTTCTCCAAATGCTCTTCCCTACGAGCGGGCGTCTTCATTTCTTAATGTTGGGATCGGATATTCATTTTAATGAAACATATGTTTTGTTATAATAAAATTGCTGACGTTGAAACATCATCCAACATTATGAAAAATGCACAGGGCTGAATTCATAAAAAAGTCATGCACAGCCTGTATAGGTGTTGTATCGTGGAGTGCATTGGGAGCTTTGCAGGGATGCGTCCCATCGAATCTTTACAGGGCTACTGTAACAGGCAGGAAAATTATAATTCCGCTAACGGCTTTTTCAGAATTCAGCTCGCTGATCGTGCGCGCAAAAGGAGAGCCGTTTGATGTGATCGTTCTTAAAAATAATGAAGGTGTTTATGATGCGTTTGAGCTCAGGTGTACGCATGCTGACACTTCAATCACTTACACAGGCAGGGACTTTATATGTCACCTGCATGGCAGTGTTTACTCCAGGAACGGTCAGGTAACCAAAGGTCCGGCAGAAGAAAATCTCAGGTCTTTTAAAATAGAATTGTCGGCAAATGAAATTGTAGTCCTCTTATAATATAAATCAAACCAAAAAATAATACCTGAATCAAATGAAAAAAAATTTTCTGATTATCCTTGCAATGGCAGCCCTTGCGGGTGGATGTAAAAAAGACGATAAAAATGAAGTGCCGTCAACTGATCTTGAAAAGGAAATACTTTATGACTTTGCACACAGTCTTGCATTGGAAAATTATGCGGACCTTAAGTCGAAAGCTGCTGCTTTGAATGACGCAATTATAGCGCTCGATAACCAGCCTGACAATTCAAAGCTTGCAGCTGCCCGCCTGGCGTGGCGCAATGTAAGGGCTCCCTGGGAGCAGTGTGAAGGGTGGCTTTTTGGTCCCGTCGAAGATATGAGCTTTGATCCTGAAATTGATGACTGGCCCGTAAATCATGTCGACCTGGATTCTTTGCTTGCCGGCAGCATGACTTTTGATGTTGCTGCAATACAGCAGCTTCAGACCACGCTGAAAGGATTTCACCCGCTTGAATATATGATATATGGCAATAATGGAAATAGGGACGCATCACAGCTTACATTGCGTGAGAGGGAATATATGAAGGCATTGTCGCTGCATCTTCTCGGTGTGACAAACCAGATATACCAGAGCTGGGAGCCCGGACAGCCTGGAAATTTTTCCAATGAAGTGATCAGTGCAGGTGCAGGCAGCCAGGTATATGCTTCAAGGAAGGATGCATTCATTGCAATTGTGTCAGCAATGGCCGGTATATGCGATGAGGTTGCAAATGGCAAGATCCAGGATCCGCTTGTCGCACAGGATTCATCACTTGAAGAATCCCAGTTTTCGAAAAACTCCCTTATCGATTTTAAGAATAATATGATCGGCGTCGGCAATGCATATTACGGAAAATATTCTTCCGACGGAAAAGGCATAAATGATTGGGTGGCATCCAGAAATATTGCACTTGATAACAAAATAGCCCAGCAGATCAATGCAGCGGTGAATTCATTTGACAATATCACTGTACCCTTCGGCCAGGCAATCTATTCGCAGCAGGTGCAGATAGCAAATTCACAGCAGGCCATCAATAACCTGATGACAACGCTGCAGGATGAGCTGCTTCCTTTTGTTCAGAATAATATGAATGAGTAGAATAGACATTAAATGAAATAAATCTTTGTACCTGATGTTAAAAAGGGCAGGTGTTTTTTCTTTGCTGATTCTGGCGGTGCTGCTTCTTAGCCGTTGCCGCAAGCCCGGTGAATTTCCTGACGAAGGTTTTGATGAAAGGCTTTCAGGAGGTGTAAATACCGTTTTCGATAATACCGCAGGGGCATACACTCATCCTTTTCCGGGATTGAATGCTGCTGAAATGTATGTGCATGGACTGGGCGACAGGGGTTTTGAACAGACCTTTGTTACAGCACCATCCCTTAAAAACAATGGACTTGGCCCTGCTTTCAACAATGTATCATGCAGATCCTGTCACCACAATGACGGGTCGGGAATTCCTACAGCAGGCGAAATAAATTCAGCATTGCTTATAAGGGTCAGCCTCCCGGGATCAGGTCCTTATGGCGGATCAGTTCCTGTTCCCGGATATGGTACGCAGCTTCAGGATAAGGCCGTTTCGGGAAGGGCTCCTGAAGGCAAGGTGTTGATATCGTATACGGATAAGAGTTATACCATGACTGACGGCACCCCATATACGCTCCGTGAACCTGCATACATAGTTTCAGACCTTTATACTCCTGTGGCTGGCAATATGCTGTTATCCCCACGCCTGGCGCCTCCTGTTTTCGGCCTGGGCCTTCTTGAATGCATCCCCGAAAGCACTTTGCATTCCTTATCTGATGAACATGACCTTGACGGTGACGGGATTTCGGGAAGGGTAAATCACGTCTGGGATCCGGCTACGCAGTCAGTCAGGATTGGAAGGTTTGGACTGAAGGCTAATACCGCAAGCCTCCTTACGCAGGTTGCAGGTGCATACCACCAGGATATGGGAATCACAACAAATGTGTTCATTGATGAAAGCGTTTCAGGTCAGCCACAGGACGACCTGCTTGCAGACGATTCAGAGCTGCCCGACAGCATGCTGAATGCAGTGAAATTTTATGTGCAGACACTATCTGTGCCCGCACGGAGAAATGTATCGGATCCAGTGGTTTTGGATGGAAAGGAATTGTTTCTAAAAGCCGGCTGTGCCAAATGCCATATCCCTGCATTATATACGGATGTGAATGTGGCATTCCCTGCGCTCTCCAACCAGCGTATACTGCCCTATACCGACCTTCTGCTTCACGACATGGGAGCCGGTCTTGCCGATGGCAGGAATGATTTTTCAGCCTCCGGTTCTGAGTGGCGTACACCTCCGCTCTGGGGACTTGGCTTGAGGAAAATCGTTAATGCACCGGCTTATTACCTGCACGACGGACGGGCAAGGAATATGACAGAAGCTATTATGTGGCATGGTGGCGAAGCTGAAAACTCAAAAAAATTCTTCAGCTCATTGCCGGCAAGCGAGCGTCAGGCAATTATTAAATTTCTTGAATCGCTTTAAACTCCCTATTAGGTTCAGGATTTATATCATGTTTTGATGGAAAAGAAAAAGCCCTGCAATTTCTATGGGAGAAACTGCAGGGCGATAGTAGCCCAATCAACATTGCTACTTAATTACCTGTACTTTTTTGCTGATAACCCCTTTATCAGTAAGCACAGATAAGAAAAAAATACCATTTGACAGTCCGGATGTATTCAGATGCGTAGAGGCACCATTGACGGTTTGTTTCCGGATGGTTTGCCCCAGTGAATTTTTCAGTTCTATTGAATTGATCCTTGTGTTTTTTGAACGTATGAATAAATCATTTTGAGCAGGATTTGGAAATGTCATGATGTCATTTACAACTTCAATATCTTCAACAGATGTAAAGTTCGGATCAATGATCACCGAATCACCTATCCCTGTTAAGGGAATTACATATTCCGAATATGTAATGGCTCTGATATCCATCAGCTTCAGGTTCATCAGGGTTTTTCCTGAGAGGTTATCGGTGGTTACGATTGTCATCACTGCGATCGGGCCGTCACCATTAAAAATGTTGGACTGGTTCCGGCGGGTAATAGCCAGGTCACTGAAGCCCTGTGATGAAAAATGTTTTTCAAGTGTGATCGCATTGCTTCCCGGTATGCCGATCCAGGATGCAGAAAAATCAGTGGTTGCTGAATTGGTGTCAACCAGAAACTGCTCATAAGTAATTGAAAAGGCGATGCCATAAATACTGTCAACCGGAACACTTGCTGTGCCCAGGTTAACGGTTATATTTATGACATCGCTTAATCCGGCCGTATCAACATCTGCGGTCAGGTATATGGATGGTGTGATGGATTGTATGGACTGCTCGTCGGCAGGTTTTAACGGATGGACAAGACCATAATTCTGAAGGATCGCCTGCACATCTGCCGAATCTATTGTGCCATTGCCATCACAATCACTGTGTTTGAAATTGATGCCGGCTGTAAAGTAATTCTGCCAGTCAGGTGCCGGCTGTGCAATCCAGTTAATATTTGCAGCAGGCCTCACAGGACCTGAAGTATTGTAAGAAAGCCCGATATTCAGCAGATCGTCGTTGCTGGCAGTCTGGTCGTAATTGCAATCCCCCGGCCATACATCTGTGATGCAGCTCGTATCAATCCCGATCGTAAAGATGCTGTTGATCACGCCGCACAATGGGAATGTTGCTGTTGCTGTGTATGTTCCTGGCTGCGATACAAGCAATGTTTGTCCGCCTGTATTAACAGCGGTGATGTTTCCAAGCGTGTCGGTAAAGTTCTGCCACAGGTAGGTGTTCCCGCCGCCGGGTCCCAGGTCCAGGAATGTTGCTCCGCCCAGGCAAATCGTTATCGTATCATTATAGGCACTGTACGCCGATACAATGATCTGGTCGGTAGCGGTACATCCGTTCGATAAATCAGTAACGGTAACCGTATATGTAATGCTGTCAACGTGACTTGCCTGAGGATTCTGGATGAACGGGTTGTTCAGTCCTGCAATCGGAGACCAGTTATAAAGGTATGTGCCGGGTTGTGAAGGAACTGCATTTAATTGGGCAGGCGCCAGGCAGGAAAACACATCCGGACCCGTGTTGACTGAAAATCCACTGTTCACTGTAATTGTTTGTATGCTCGATGATGCACAGCCATTGCTGTCAACAATATAAAGGTTGATCAGGTAGCTTCCGCTGGTGTAAAAGCTGTTTGCAGTCGCCTGCGATGACAGCGCACCGTTGCCCAGGTCCCAGAACTGGCTTAATACGGGAGCTGAAGAAGTATAGTTAAATGAATATGAATCGCCGCATAATCCGGGATTGGTGGAAAAATTAATGGTGCTGCCACATGATGAAAGGTCGATTGAGAAATCATCAATGGAAACTCCGTCGCTGTTCACAACCCCGTCGCAGGAGAAAACAAACCTGAATTGTACATTTGGTAATCCTGCCAGCAATGAAGGCAAAGGATAAGTACACTGAACCCATCCGTTGGAATTGCCTTCCCACGCCGGCTGCTGTGTCGAATTCAACAATGAATCCGTATACCAGGTTGTGTTTAAAGGATTGTTTGCCTTGCCCAACGTTATCCATCCTCCGCCTGTATTGAACTCAAGCCGGAGCCCGTCTTCGCCTGGTTCGGTGTTGCGGTTTTGCCAAAAAGATAGAGATGCATTTCCTACACCGGTGAAATCGAAATACGGACTGTAAAGAATTGCATTGGCCGGACCGATATAACTTGTATCCAGATTCGTGTCCCAGCAACGCGAGCCCGAATTTGCCGTATTGGTTAAGCCGTAATTGGGTGTTCCCAGTTCCCATAATGTCGGGGTGCCTGGCAGATTTGGCTCAAGCCAACCGGCATTTGTACCTTCGAAGTCATCTGAATAAGGTAGGGTGAGAATGGGTATGCCATTACTGCCCATGCATAAGCTATCATTGGATTGATTGGCGTCACCGGCAATTGACGTAAATGCACATACGGTAAATGTACCGTTCGGAGCCGTAAATGCCGGAAGTCCGATTGAAACAGTATCTCCCGGACTCAATACGCCAGTCCATGGCTGTGTGGTAAAAGATCCGCCATTGATGGTGTAACCTGTGCTGAATGAAAAGAGCGTGTCGGCACCATAGTTTTTAACCATGATATCAACCGGAACGGAAGCATTCGCAACCACTGAAACGCCGGGGTTACTGATTTCTGTAACACCTGCATCTTCAACAGCAAATGACTCTACAGAAAGATTATCTATAAACCAGCCTGCATTTCCCACACCCCCGTTGTTGTTTCCATCATAGAGCCTGAACCTGATTACTACTGATGGCATGTTGGCCAAGAGGCTGCTGACATTAAAAACTTCCTTTTTCCACCACGTGTTGTCAGGATATACTGGCGGCAGCCAGGCTGAATATGATGATGATGCAAATCCTCCGGTCCATGAGGATGAATTCGGAACATAATACGAATTTGAATTGTCCAGTTGTATGAAAGTTGCTCCGCTGTCTGTAGAAACCTCAATCACACCCATGTCTGAAAACTCCGATTTGCAGATATGATCAAATGATAAGAAAACTTTGGAGGCTGAGGAACAATCAAAGAAAAGGGTTGAGAGAATAGTTGTATCTCCGGCGTTTTGAATGCCGGAAGTATAGCAAAAACTTCCCCCAACCGAAACTGAATTATTTGACGTCCAACCCGGATTACCTGAAGAAATCACACTGTCAGCCACCTCAAAGTCCTCATGAAAGAGCTGTGCCTTGCTGTGGAGGATACAAAGTAAGAGGATGACTGACAGTATGAATTTCTTCATGGTAAATGGGTGCTTTTGGGAGCCTGCATTTTTACAGGCACCTAATCACAATACAAACATAATCCAGTCAGGGAGGAAAAAAAAATACAAAATAATCAATTTGTCGGATTATAAATAATATATCTTATTTCAATCAAAATTCTTACATGCCAGTAAAACCAAGTAGTCTGGCTATTTTGTATTTTCAAATAAAATGCTATATTTGTCGGATTGTAAAATAATCCCAAACCGTATATAAACCCATTTTTTATTTCAAACCTTTTCCAAACCCTTTAAAGATATGGAAAACAGCAAGCTGACAGGCATTTTACACAGCTTTTCGAAGAAAGAAATGACAGATTTCGGACAATTCATTGCAGCCGATTTCATTTGTGTCAATAAAAAAGTCAGATCGCTTTATAATATTCTGGCCAGGGAGTATCCTTTGTTTGAAGGTCAAAAGCTTGAAAAGAAAGCCTTGCACCGTGCCATATTTGGCATCACTGCCTACAATGACAAGCGTATCCGGTACCTCATTACCGATCTGACCCGCTATGCAGAAGATTTCCTGGCACATAAGGCATTTCAATCAGATCCGGCGCATAAGAAAGTTCTCCTCTCGCGTGAGCTTGCCAAAAGGGACTGCGAAAAGGCATATTTCCATCATTACCATGAGATCCAGGACCCTCAGACGGCTGTCCGCGATGCAGCTTTCTATTTTAACCGCTACCAGGCCGAGCTGGATCACCTCACCTACGAAATACCCAGGCAGAAACGCAAGGCACAGATCACAGTAGCTTCCGTTACCAGTAACCTTGATAAATTCTATATAGCAAGGAAGCTGCAGCTTTGTTGTGAAATTTTCAATGTGCAGAATGTAATGCAGGTTGATCACAAGGTGTTATTATTCGACGAGCTGATCGCTTACCTCAAGGATCATCCCATGGACGATGCTCCTGTTATCAGCATCTACTACCAGATTTTAATGACCCTGCTCAACAGCGATGATGAAAGCCAGTTTGAAAAATTGCAGGAACTGTTGCTTGTTCACGAGAGCCGCATAACCGCTGAGGAGCTCCGCGACATGTACCAGTACGTACTGAACTATTGCATAAAAAAAATAAACCTGGGAAACCTCGGCTACCAGCAGATTTTGTTCAACACTTACAAAACCATCCTGAACAACAGGGTCATATTTGTTGACGGATATCTCTCACAATGGGATTACAAGAATATCTGCACCATCAGCTTCAGGCTGAAGGAGTTTGACTGGGCAGGCGATTTCATTGAAAAATTCCATCTTTTTATCCGTACTACCGAAAGAGAGAATGCATTTCTTTACAATAAAGCTTACCTGCATTTCCACCTGGGCGAGTTCAACAGATCGTTGATGCTGCTCCAACAGGTTAATTTCACCGACCTTTACTACCAGATTGATACAAGGGCCATGATACTTAAAATTTATTACGAGCTGGATGATCATGAAGCATTGCGGTATCATTTGCAGGCATTTAAGATTTTCCTTAACCGAAATAAACTTGTATCAGCTTACCAGCGCACAATCTATTCAAACCTTGTAAAATATACATCGAAGCTGGTTAAGAACCAGACCCGCAAAAGCAAGCTGCAGCTGTTAAGTGGCGAAATCAGCCGGAACCGTTCAACAGCCGACCTTCAATGGCTGCTTAAAAAAACAGGCGAACTGGTGCCTGCAGCGTTAACTGCTTAACTGCAGCTCATACCATAAAGGATCACCCTCTCTAAGAAAATAACAGGGAACTTGTTTTTAAAAAGCCTTACACTCCCTGATTTAATTATTTTTGTTCCAAATAATTATTCATGAATATTTTATTGCTCGGATCAGGAGGAAGAGAGCACGCTATTGCCTGGAAGCTATTAAAAAGTCCCTTGTGTTCGACTCTTTATGTTGCTCCCGGCAATGCAGGCACAGGAACTTTTGCCGTGAATATCGCAATGGCGGTCAATGATTTTGAAGCTATACGCCGTTTCGTGCTGGCTTCATCGGTTGACATGGTGGTTGTTGGCCCCGAGGATCCGCTTGTCGCAGGAATACATGACTTTTTCCTGGCCGATAAAAGTCTTGAGCATATTCATGTGATCGGTCCCTGCAGCGATGGCGCCCGCCTCGAAGGCAGCAAGGCCTTTTCGAAAGAATTTATGGAGGAATTTAATATTCCGACTGCTGCTTATAAAAGCTTTGATAAGTCATCAATCGGCGATGGGTACCGGTTCCTGGAGGAACTGTCACCCCCATACGTGCTTAAGGCAGATGGCCTGGCTGCCGGCAAAGGCGTTGTCATTTTGCATGACCTTGTGCTGGCGAAAAAGGAGCTGTCGGAAATGCTGACCGGAAATAAATTCGGTGCCGCCAGCCAGACTGTTGTAATTGAAGAATTTTTAGATGGTATTGAATTGTCTGTATTCGTTCTTTCAGATGGTAAATCTTATAAAATATTGCCCGCAGCAAAAGATTATAAACGGATCGGGGAGGGCGATACCGGCCTGAATACGGGTGGAATGGGCGCCGTTTCGCCGGTTCCTTTTGCAGGCGCGCAATTTATGAAAAAAGTTGAGGACAGGGTTATCATTCCAACCATAGCAGGTCTTAAAAAGAGGGGAATTAATTATAAAGGATTTATTTTTATTGGTCTGATGAATGTAGGTAACAATCCATATGTTATTGAATATAATGTCAGGATGGGGGATCCCGAAACCGAGGTTGTCATGCCACGCCTGAAATCCGACCTTGTAGAGATTTTTAAAGCGCTGTCAGAAGAACGGCTTCACCAGACAGAACTTGATTTCGAAGAATATACTGCCGCTACGGTAATGCTTGTATCAGCAGGTTACCCGGGGGAATACCGGAAAGGAATGGAAATCAGCGGGCTTGGAGTTCCGGGTGACTGCCTCGTGTTTCATGCCGGAACGGTAAATGATAATGGTGTGATTAAAACTTCCGGTGGAAGGGTGATCAGCATAACAGGTCTTGGAAGTACTACCGAAGAGGCGCTTCAGAAATGCTACCGGCAGGCTGAGATAATTGATTTTGAAGGAAAATACTACAGGGAAGATATCGGCAAAGACCTGTTAAATCTTGAAACGGCTGAATAATTATTTCTTTGACAGGTAATTGTCTCCGCCTTTGCCGATATGCAGTTCATAATAGATCCAGTAAAAAATGCCGAAAGTGCCGATGGCGATAAAGATAAGATCAATAAACATCCCGGTTTTGGGAAGGATCGTGAAAAAAGCTTCGCTCGCTTCCCCGATCCCGGTAAATATTGATGTCCACATACAGATTTTAATTTGAGTGCAAGTTTATAAAATAATTTATACGAAAACAAGTGGAGCCAGGGTTAGCTTCTCATACAAAAAATGATTGTTAAGCTTTTCAAAGGCCAGCAGCCTCTGGTATTCATTGTATTGCCCCTTTTAATCCTGGGCATCTGGCTGGGCTCGGCTTTTAATTATTTTATAATTGCCGCCGACAATGGAATGCCTCTCTATTCAATTGTTGCCTCACTTGTCCGCACCTGGCCTTCGTGGCTATTGGCCGTTATATGTGCCTTCCTGGCCGGTTCCCAGTGCCTCCATCTGAACTGGATTCTAAACAAATATGAAGTCCTTTACAGGCCATCGTATCTGCCAGCGCTGTTTTTTTTCATTTTTTCTGTTTTTTTACCGCAGTTCGTCATTTTTCACCCGATGCTTTTAGTCAATTCAATCATGCTTTTTTTTCTTGAAAGGATTTTAAGGCTATATAAAAATGATTCTCCACTTTCAATCGTTTTTGATTCCTGCCTGCTGGTAAGCCTTGCTTCATTGTTTTATTTTCCCGCACTGCTTTTTGGTGTATTGTTTTTTGTCACCCTTACCATTTTAAAACCATTTTCATGGCGCGACTGGGTGGTAGGAATGATGGGATTGGTGATGCCATATTTTTTTGTGTTTGTCATCTTTTTTTTAGATGACCAGTTATCGGGTTTCAAAAATATGCTCACCAGCACTCCGCTGTCAGACCGGATTGAAATGAAGAACCTGATACCATCAGGTTACCAGGTCACCGCTGCTGTAGTATCAGTGTTGTTTATTCTTTCGATGCTCAGGCTAAGAAGTAACTTTTATAAAAATGATATTAAAACGCGGAATTACCAGCAGGTGATCGTTATATTTATGATTACTTCTGTAGGATGTGCGCTGGCTACAAAGGAAAATATGCTTTTTAAGCTCAGCATCCTGGTGATTCCATTGTCGGTAATTGTTACAAATTACTTCCTGACCTTTAAAAAAAACTGGCTCGCCGAAACCTTGTTCCTTCTTTTGATCGCTACCCTGATTTTTAATTATTGGATATCATATTAGAAGGAAGGAATTTTATTTACGCAGTATAGCGGGCTCATTCGCCAGTCCTGAATAATCAATGAGATCCATTTTTAAAGCACCTACAAGGATATCCGCTTGCACACGAATTGGTATTTTGTTTTTATCATCCGATATCCACACAGTCATATCTTCCTGCTCTTTGAATACCCTGCCCTCCTGTAAAAGAGGTCTGAATTTGAGACAGCGGAAAGTTCCCTTCCTGCTTTTGACATTTTCCCTTCCTATGAATTTCAGGTTCAGCGGGATTACTTCATTGTCAAGAAAAGCCCTGATCGGAAACACGTCACCCACTTTGGCATTGGTAAAATCAATGGTACGTGCATAAAAGAAAGCAGATACAAGATCCTGGATATTTTCAGGCACAGGAAAGCTTCCCTTTTCGCTTGTAGCCGTATGTTTGTAATGATTGAATACGATTGTTTCATTTATCTTATATCCTCCTTCATCAACCCTTCTGATAAAAAGCCACGGTACAAGGGCATCCTTGTCGATTACACTTTCATACCGGTCGCGAACCTTAAAAAAAGGGTCTATCAGGCTGCTTGAGTTCCCTGTACCTACAACATGATAGCATAGCCTGCCTCCCAGGGTATCATAATTCTCCTTGATCTGAAGCACAGCTTGTCCCGCATCAATAAAACCGTAATGAATCCTGAAGGTCAGCTTTTCACCGGGCTTGTATGCGCTGTTTTCTATTTTGCGTAAATGCTGGCCGTAATGTGGCAGCGTCAGCAGCAATGAAAATATAAAAACAAACAAGTGCTTTTTTAACCTGTACATCCGGGTGTTGTAATGCCGTTTTATTCGGATGTGGATGTGAGGTCTGCAGGTGTCCCTATTTCATTCTCCGCCATGTGCAGGTCCTTTAACTTTGGCAGATCGGACATTGACTTGAGCCCGAAGTGGTCCATGAAACTTTTGCTGGTGCTGTAAACAAGCGGTTTCCCGGGACCATCACTTTTTCCTTCAATCACGATCAGGTCTTTCTCGAGGAGCTTCTGGATGCTGTAATCGGAGTTTACTCCCCTGATGTGCTCGACTTCCGCTTTTGAAACGGGCTGTTTGTAAGCAATGATGGAAAGCGTTTCCATTGCCGCTGTGCTGAGGCGTTTTTTGGCTTTAAGCTGGAGTGACGCATTTACAGCGGTATGATATTCCTTTTTCGACATAAACTGAAATCCGCCTGCAAGCTCAGTGAGCTCGAATGAAAATTCCTCAAGCTCATAACGCTGCTGAATATCACGTATGGATGTGATGATCTCTTCTGTTGTCAGCTCCCATCCGTAAACTGTTTTAAGGCACGATTTAATTTCATCTGCAGTGATGCTGCTCTCAGCCGTGAAGATCAATACTTCAATATGTTGTTTTAAAAGTTGCATCGTTTTTATTTTATTTGATGTTAGATTACGACATTTACAATCCGGCCGGGAACAACGATCACCTTCTTTGGTGGATTCCCATTAAGCCATTTTTTCATTTCTTCCGCTGTGAGCACTTCCCGCTCCACTTCCTCATTCGAAATGCGGAGCGACAGGTTGATCTTAAACCTTGTCTTTCCGTTAACCGAAACGGGATATTCAAATGAATCTTCCTCAAGATACGCTTCATTGTAAGCCGGAAATGTGGCGAAGGTGATACTTTCATGATGCCCAAGCCTGTTCCACAATTCTTCGGCAATGTGAGGGGCAAAAGGTGATAGTGTGATAATCAGCGGTTCAAGGATTTCTCTTTTGCTGCACTTGTATTCCGTAAGCTCGTTCACACATATCATAAATGTACTGACGGAAGTGTTGAATGAAAACCGCTCTATATCTTCTTTCACTTTTTTAATTGTCTTGTGAAGCGATTTCAGTTCTTTCGGGTCCGGTGAAGAATCTGTAACCAGGAAGTTTCCATCCGCGAAAAAAAGCCTCCACAATTTTTTCAGGAAGTTGTACACCCCTGTTATCCCGTTTGTATTCCATGGCTTGCTTTGTTCAAGGGGACCGAGAAACATTTCATACAGCCGCAGGCAATCGGCACCGTATTCGTTGCATATCTTATCAGGGTTCACAACATTGTGCCAGCGCTTCGACATTTTTTCAACTTCCGATCCGCAGATCAGCTTCCCGTGCTCCAGCTCGAATTCCGCTTCCCTGAATTCCTCACGCCAGTTTTTAAGTGCCGCTATATCCACCACGTTGTTATGAACAAGGTTTACATCAACGTGTATGGGTGTCGTTTCCCTGCCATCCTTCAGTCCGAAGGATATTATTTTCCCCGTTCCCGTCTCACGGTAAACCAGGCACGACATGCCCTGGATCATCCCCTGGTTGATCAGCTTCCTTGCCGGCTCTGTAACGGGAATAAGACCCATGTCATGCAGGAACTTGGTCCAGAAGCGCACATACAGCAAATGCCCTGTTGCATGTTCGCTGCCGCCGATATAAAGATCCACATCTTTCCAGTACTCCATAGATTCACGGGAAGCAAATTCAGACTGGTTTTTCGGATCCATGTATCGCAGGTAATACCACGAAGAACCTGCCCAGCCAGGCATGGTGGTATGTTCATATTCGTATTCTCCTTTGTATTTCCACGATTTTGAAGCCCTGGCTAATGGAGGTTCACCGGTCTCTGTCGGAAGATATTTGTCTACCTGCGGAAGCTCCAGTGGCAGATCCTCATCGGGTAACGTATATGGGATACCGTTCTTATAGTACACCGGGATCGGTTCACCCCAGTATCGCTGCCTGCCGAAGATGGCGTCGCGCAGCCTGTAGTTGGTTTTGCCTTTTCCGATCCCTCGTTTTTCTATTTCAATGATTATCTTTTTGATGGCATCATGCACCTTCAGCCCGTCAAGTATGTCCGAATTTACAATGATGCCTTCTTTGTCTTCATAGGCTTCTTTTGTCACATCACCACCCGACACCACCTCTTTTATGGACAGGTTAAAATGTTTTGCAAAAGCATAATCACGCGAATCATGAGCCGGAACAGCCATCACAGCACCGGTGCCGTAACCTGCAAGCACATAGTCGCCCGTCCACACCGGTAACTTTTCCGAAGTGAAGGGGTGTATAACATAAGCGCCGGTAAATTCACCTGAAATTTTTTTTACATCAGCCATTCTTTCACGTTCAGAACGGTTTTTGCTCGCATCAATATAATCGTATACGGGTTGCCGATAGTCATCTGTTGTGATCCTTGCCGTAAGCTCATGCTCCGGGGCAACGGTAATAAAGGTAGCTCCGTAAACTGTATCCGGGCGCGTTGTAAAAACTTCTATGTGCTCTTCGCTGCCTTCCAGCCTGAAACGGATGCTGGATCCCTCCGATTTGCCGATCCAGTTACGTTGTGCCTCCTTCAGTGATTCGCTCCAGTCTATAATTTCGAGGTCATTCAGCAGTCTTTCTGCATATGCAGTTATGCGCAGGCTCCACTGGGGCATCAGTTTTCTTTCAACCGGATATCCGCCGCGTTCACTCACACCGTCTTTTACTTCCTCGTTAGCCAGAACAGTTCCAAGGGCAGCACACCAGTTCACCATTGCCTCACTCAGATAGGCAAGCCTGTAATTCATCAGCAATTGCTGCTGTTTCTCTTCACTGTATGATTTCCATTGTGCTGCTGTGAATGAATCAGTCTTTTCACACGCTGCATTCACTTTTTGATTTCCACCGGTTTCAAAAATTGAAATCAATGTGTCAATATGCATCGCCCGCTCAATTTCCCTGTCATACCATGAATGGAATAGCCGGATAAAGATCCACTGGGTCCATTTATAATATGATGGATCTGATGTCCGCACTTCTCTCTCCCAGTCAAATGAAAAGCCCATTTTATCAAGCTGTTCCCTGTACCGTGCAATATTCTCACGCGTGGTAATTGCAGGATGCTGCCCGGTCTGGATCGCATATTGCTCTGCAGGCAGGCCGAACGAATCATATCCCATAGGGTGAAGAACGTTGAAGCCTGTAATTCTTTTGTACCTGGCTACTATGTCGGATGCAATGTATCCCAGCGGGTGACCGACATGAAGCCCGGCTCCTGAAGGGTACGGAAACATGTCAAGTATATAATGCTTGGGTTTGGCTGAATTGTTTTCAGCCCTGAAAGTTCCACGGTTGGCCCATTCCTGCTGCCAGCGCTGCTCTATTTCTTTAAAATGATACTCCATCCTTCTTTCAAACAAAGGGCGAAGATAAGGATTGAGGCGTTATTTTTCAGGGGTAATTTGAAAATCAGCGGAATTAAAAATCCCTGGTTTCATGAACTGGAAAGGTATTTAACAGGTTCAGCTTTCAAAGCTGATATCTTTCATATTCAGCTGCAGCGAGGTTTTATTGTTGAAGTTGTTTTCTTCAATATGATAACACACGTTGAAAGGCATCCCGTTGGCGATCATGGGATGGTAATGTCCCATCTGGAAACCGATGCAGTCGAAGGAACTGTTCCGGCTCCCGTTGTGAACCAGGTTAAGCTTGAGATGGTTGTTTCCTACCACCCTGCCATAACCTGTATCTTTTACGATTTCAGTTTTAAAAACAGGGGCCATGTTTCCGGGTCCAAAAGGTGCGAACTGCCTCAGTATTTTGAAAAATGACGGTGTTATGTCTTTCAGTTCAAGTGCTGAATCGATTTCAATTTCCCTGGTCAGGCTGTTTTCCTTAATGGTTCCTGCAACGATTTTCTCAAACTTTTCGCAAAAGGCAGGAATATTTTCTGGCTTCATGGTCAGACCAGCTGCATACATATGCCCCCCGAACTGGTCGAGCAGTTCGGAACACGCTTCAATTGCATTGTATATGTCGAAATCCTTCACAGACCGCGCAGACCCGGCAACGTATCCGTTTGATTGCGTGAGCACGATGGTGGGGCGGTAATATTTATCCGTGAGGCGTGATGCAACAATACCGATCACTCCTTTATGCCAGTCGGGATGAAAAACCACCGTGGATTTCCTGTTCTTAAAATCTTCATTCTGTTCGATCTGTGCGAAGGCCTGTTCGGTGATGTTCTGGTCGAGTGATTTCCTGGTGATATTCTTTTCATTTATTTCATCGCCCTGGAACCTTGCCGTTGCCGCATTATCTGCAATCAGCAGCTCTACGGCCTGGTTGCCGCTTTCTATCCGTCCTGCAGCATTGATCCGGGGTGCAATTGTAAATACAATATCGCTGATGGTAAGTTCCTTATTGACGCCGCTTACTTCAAGTATTGCCTTTATCCCCGCCCTGGGATGCTTGTTAAGACGCTGCAGTCCGAAATATGCCAGGGTGCGGTTTTCACCCGTTATCGGAACAATATCGGCTGCAATGCTTACCGCAACAAGGTCGAGGTATTCTTCAAGCTCCCTGAAAGGCACCTGGTGCCTGATGGCAAAAGCCTGAATCAGCTTAAAGCCGATGCCGCATCCAGAAAGCTCATCGAAAGGATAGCTGCAGTCGCTCCTTTTGGGATCAAGAACAGCATAGGCTGCCGGAAGAATAGCGCCCGGCCTGTGATGATCGCAGATGATAAAATCGATTCCCAGGGAATTTGCATAATCTATCTTGTCGATGGCTTTAATGCCGCAATCAAGCGCGATGATCAGGCTGTAACCATTCGAATGGGCCCAGTCAATGCCTGCTGTGCTAACCCCGTATCCTTCTTTATACCTGTCGGGAATATAAAAATCAAGGTGCGGATATCTTGTTTTCAAAAATGTGTATACAAGTGCAACGGCTGTTGTGCCATCCACATCGTAATCTCCATAAATCAGGATCCGCTCCTGTGTGGCAATTGCTTTTTCTATGCGGTCAATTGCCTTGTCCATATCTTTCATCAAATACGGATCGTGAAGATGGTCTATCAAAGGCCTGAAAAAATGCCTGGCCTCTTCAAATGTCGAAATGCCTCGCTGGATCAGGAGGCTTGTTAATATATGATTGATATTGAGCTCTTTCGACAACGACTTGACAAGAGCCGGGTCGGGACCTGGCTTTACTGACCATCTTTTCTGCATACTGGTTGTTCGTTTATGAAAAATTATTGAAAAGCAAATATAATGTAATCTGAATGTGGGCTAAAGTAATCATTTTTAAAGTTATTGACAAACACAATTGTAGAACTTTACCGTACAGGAATATAGGTATAGACATGATTTTTGTTTTTTTACACTGGCTTTATTTATTGAATGCTGAAAGGATGTTTTAACCATGAGTTGCTTCCGTAATGTATCTGTATTTTTTTTCTTTTCATTTATAACGCTATCTGTATATGATATAAATGCCCAGTTCAGGAGAGCAGCTCTTCTCAAACCGGTTTTTATGCTGGCATATGAAAACGTTCCTTCTCAAAGCATTGTTGATACTGCAGGAAAATTCGGTCTGGATGCAGCCCTTGTGTCTGTCAAAATTCCGCTCATTACACGGATGAATAAAGGAACCAGGGCAGGTAGTTTTGGATTCTGGGGAATAATTCTGAATGGAGGCGGGTCCTATTCATGGCCTGACTTTTCGTACCTGTCTTCCGTGCAGCACCTGGTTCAAGCGCATGCAGGCATCAACGGAATCTATTACGGTGGCAAAAGGTCAGTCTTTCTGCTGGGTGCAAAGGTTCTTGCAGGCGAAGATTCATATTCCATAAGCAGTCCGCGGTTACGGTATGCAGGCTCACTGGTGCTCGTACATAAATTTTCTACTGTTTTTTCGCTTATTGCGGGCGGGGCGTATTCATATGCATTCGGAAACGGCATGCCTTTGCCTGTTTTGGGAGCTAATGTTAATTTCAATAAGCGGAGCAGCATCAATTTTACATTGCCGTTCAATGCCAGTTTCGGCTATTGGGTGGGTAAGCGTAATAAGCTTGCTGTATTTGCCAGGCCATCTGGAGGATTTAATAATATTTCAAGTCGTAACCGTTTTCCCGGATACCCTGAGGTGATTCAGCTAAGGCAAAGGCTTTTTCAGATTGGTGCATCTGTTTCAATCTATCTGGGAAACGGGTTCCGGGTGATTCCGGAGGCAGGATATAATACTAAACGTACATTGACCTTCTCCGAACAGGGAAGCGCACGCAACGATTATCTGATTAAGGTTCAAAGTGGAGGCGGACCATATGTCAGGCTTGCCATAAGCCTCAGGCTTGGTGAAAAACCTTACCATGGCGAAAACGATGCTGTCAATTATCTGATGCTGAATGGGATTGACCAGACACCCTCAGACCCGGACGAGAAACTAATATTCAGGTAATTTGTTCCGGGGATATGAATTCGATGCGGGGAAAAAACGTGCTGATTGCAGGAGGCAATGGACTGATCGGTGTGAGGCTGACAACACTTCTGACGGAAAAAGGCTATGCTGTAAAATGGCTTGACCGGAATAAAAATAGTTCACATATGTCATTTTTCTGGGATCCATTAGCGGGATATCTTGATAAGGCTGCCATTCCATGGGCCGACTATATCGTGAACCTGGCAGGATCTCCTGTAACGAAAAGGTGGAGCCGCGCTGAAAAAAGGAAAATTCTGACCAGCCGGATTCAGGCGGTGAACCTGATTTCAAAAGGAATTCATGAATGCAGTCATCATGTAAAGGCTTATGTGGGTGCTTCAGCGATCGGGATATACGGCGACCGGGGCAAAGAAATTCTTACCGAGGACAGTTTACCTGCATCTGATTTCCTCGCAGGCGTTTGTTCGCAATGGGAAGCTGCAGCTGCCGGAATAAGTAAATCGGGAATCAGGACGGTTATTTTACGTATAGGCATTGTGTTATCTTCCGGAGGCGGGGCACTGAAGGAGTTGCTGAAGCCCCTTAAATTTTTTGCCGCCCCATATTTTGGCGAGGGTTCACAAATGACTTCATGGGTGCACATGGATGATGTTTGCGGCATGGTGATATGGTCGATAGAAAACACCGGCGCACAGGGTGTCTATAATGCAACGGCGCCTGTTCCTGTTACAAACCGTGAACTCGCCAGGGGAATCAGCCGGGCGAAGGAAGGCTTCCACATTGTTTTTTCTCTGCCACCTGGTTTGTTAAAGGCTGCCCTGGGCGACAGGGCTTCAATGGTTTTAGGTGGACAGCACGTATCTGCTCTGAAAATAACGGATGCCGGCTATGTGTTCAAATTTCCAGCCAATGGTCCGGCTTTGCAGGATCTGGTAGGATGAAGGAGCCTGTATCGGTTTTCTGGTTCCGCCGCGACCTGAGAATGGAGGATAATGCCGGACTCTACCATGCTTTGATTGCAGGTCATTCCGTTGTGCCTGTTTTTATTTTCGATCGGGAAATTCTCGACCATCTCGGCAATAAATCCGACCGCCGGGTGATTTTTATTCACCGGCAATTGTCGGCGTTAAATGAAAAACTGGCAGCAGCCGGATCTGCGTTGAATGTTTTTTATGATGAGCCATCAGGTGCATGGAAAAACATCCTGTCGGAATATAATGTAAAGAATGTTTTTGTGAATGAAGATTATGAACCTTACGCAAGGTCACGGGATGCAATGATTTCGGAACTCTTAAAAAAATATGAAATAAGCATAAGCTTTTATACTGACCAGGTAATTCACAATCCCCTTAAGGTACTCAGGGATAACGGTCAACCGTATACGGTATTTACTCCCTATAAAAACAAATGGCTCAGTCTTTTCACACCTGAAGCAACCCGTACTTTTCCTTCAGAAAAAGTTGCCGGTAATTTTTACAGGTCGTCAACTAAGCCTGTGCCTTCATTGCAGTCGATTGGATTTAAAGATACCGGTGAATTATTTGCAGCACCGGTATTTGCAAAGGAGCTGCTTCACAATTACGCTGACAGGCGGAATTTTCCGGGGATGGATTCAACCTCGAGGCTCAGCGTCCATATCCGTTTTGGAACCGTAAGCATACGAACGCTTATGGCTGCTGCATTTGAGCTCAGTCAGTCATGGATGAATGAACTGGTATGGCGGGAATTCTATATGATGATCCTCTGGCACTTTCCGCATGCAGCAGGGTCTGCTTTCAAAAGCAAATACAATTTCATCCGGTGGCGGAATGATGAAAATGATTTTGAAACGTGGTGCTCTGGTATGACCGGCTATCCACTTGTTGATGCCGGGATGCGTGAACTGAACGAAACAGGATTTATGCATAACCGGTTGAGAATGGTCACGGCCAGCTTTCTTACCAAGCATCTGCTGATCGACTGGCGCTGGGGTGAAGCATATTTTGCTTCCCGCCTGCTTGACTTTGAACTCTCATCAAATAACGGCGGATGGCAATGGGTGGCAGGTTCCGGTTGCGATGCAGCCCCTTATTTCAGGATATTCAATCCAATTGAACAGGCTAAAAAATTTGACCCGGATTCGGTGTACATTAAAAGATGGGTTCCCGATGTGGGTAAAAGTTCATATCCTTCACCTGTGATAGACCACAAGGAAGCGAGATCAAGATGCATGAAGACTTATTCAGAGGCGCTTACCGGATAAATCCAAAAATGAAATTTTTCAGTGTTCGCGGACAAGGAGCATTTCGGCAAAATCAAGCAGGTTCTTTTTTTGATTTTCCGGAACACTGATCGCATCAAGGTGTCGCATTGCAGCCTGATAACAGGATTCGATCATTTGTGTTGAATGGGTTTTTACTCCCAGGCTGTCGTAAATTTTTTTAACCTTCTCCACCTTCGTTTCCATATTTTTTTCATGGAACAGGAGGTTGTCCAGTTCATTTCTTACCGGATCACCGGCAAGCTCGAAAGCTTTAAGCAGCAGGAATGTTTTCTTGTTTGAAATTATATCTCCTCCTACCTGTTTTCCGAATTTATCACTGTCACCATATACGTCAAGATAATCATCCTGCAGCTGGAAGGCGATCCCCATGTTTTTTCCGAAATCGTACAGATGGGAAGCATCCTGATTGCCTGCCCCCGCAATCATCGCTCCTGTTTCAAGACTTGCTGCAAGTAAAACAGCAGTTTTCAACCCGATCATATGTAGATACTGACTGATGGTCACCTGGCCGGATGTTTCAAAATCCATATCCAGCTGCTGGCCTTCGCATACCTCAGTGGCAGTTTTACAAAACAGTGAAAGCACCGGCTTGAGAATGTCTTTGTTCACCTCCATCATCAGCTCAAATGATTGCACGAACATTGCATCACCGGAAAGAATAGCAATGTTGGGATTCCATTTCCTGTGAACCGTTGGCCGGGCACGGCGCAATGGAGCGTTATCCATAATATCATCATGCATAAGCGTGAAATTATGGAAGAACTCAATGCCCAGGGCAGGCTTAAGGGCAAGGCTTACATCACCACCGAAAAGATCACATCCCATTAATACAAGCTGGGGCCGCATCCTTTTTGCACCGAGTGCAAGAATGTACCTGATTGGCTCGTATAGATTGGAAGGATCGGTTTTAAACGGGTAGGCTGCCATTGCAGCCTGAATCTTCTCCTGCAGTTCATTGTTGCCTTTCATCCCGGGTCAGGCCTCTATCAGGTGTTTCTGGTTAATAAGGTGATGAATGCCTTCTTCAAGCGAGATCAGTTCCCTGTTAAGAAGTGCTTTCATTTTAGTAATGTCGGGCTTGCGTCTGCTCATGTCACCTTCTGCAAGTGCGGGCATAAAAACGATCCTGGAGACGGACTTTGTCTGCCTGACGATAATTTCGGCCAGCTCCAGAATGGTGGTTTCACGGTCGCTCCCGATGTTGGCAACATCGTTTATGTACATGCCCTGGTAAAATGCGTTTGTGCAGGCTTCTGTATTGTCATCGATGTAACAGAAAGTACGTGTCTGTTTCCCATCACCATAAATGGTAATGTCTTTACCTGCCAGCGCAAGCGAGATGAACCTTGACATTACAAAATCCGTACTCTGCTTGGGGCCATACGTATTGAAAAATCTGAATATGGTAAAATCCAGGTTGAATTCCTGCTTGTACGCCCTCAGGTAGGCTTCCCCTACGTTTTTTACAATTGCATAGGGAAGCCTCGAATTGAGAGGTGTAGTATGTTCATTTTGCGGAAATTCAACAGGTTCACCATATACTTCAGATGAGGATGAAAAATAGATCCGCTTGACACCGGTATTCTTGCTCAGGTTGAGCATGTTTTTTATCCCGGTTAAATCATTCAGCACCATCACGGGGTTTTCCAGCGTGCGCTTTACACCCACAAGCGCAGCATAATGAAAAACAAAATCAAACGAATATGCATAGAAAATACTGGCTATGTCTTTGAAATCATTGACATCGGCTTTTATGAATTTTATATTGTCGAATCGTGATGTTGGAATTTTTAATAATGAACCAGTCCTGAGGTTATCTACCACAACCACAAAATTGTCTTCGCGTGAAGCAAGTTTTTCAGCCAGGTTGCTCCCGATAAATCCTGCACCGCCTGTAACTAATATTTTCATAAATCCCGTTTAATGATACGATTGATATTGTCAGTCAAGTTTCAAAAGGTATGCGCCATATCCGCTTTTTACCAGGGGTTTGGCTATTGTTATCAGCTGGTCCTTTGTTATATAGCCCATGCGGTATGCAACTTCCTCAATGCACCCTATTTTAAGTCCCTGTCTTTCTTCAATTACCTGAACAAACTGTGCGGCCTGCATGAGCGATGCAAATGTACCGGTATCAAGCCATGCCGTTCCCCTGTCGAGTATGCCAACCTTTAGCTTTCCCATGGCAAGGTAATGTTTATTTATGTCTGTTATTTCATATTCTCCCCGTGCACTGGGTTTCAGCTTTTTTGAAATTTCAATAACATCGTTATCATAAAAATACAATCCCGGTACAGCATAGTTGGACTGTGGTTGTTTCGGTTTTTCTTCAATGGAGACCGCATGCTGGTGTTCATCGAACTTTACAACTCCATATCTTTCGGGGTCGGAAACATGGTAAGCAAAAACCACACCGCCCTCGGGATTTTTATTTTCCTGCAGTAGCCGGCCAAGTCCGGCGCCGTAAAAAATATTATCTCCAAGTATGAGTGCGACTTTCTCTTTTCCTATAAATGATTCACCGATTACAAAGGCCTGTGCAAGTCCGTTTGGTTCATGCTGTACGGCATATTTAAATGTGCAGCCCAGCGATTTACCATTCCCTAACAGTTTTTCAAAATGAGGAAGGTCATGTGGTGTTGAAATGATAAGTATTTCATTGATGCCGGCCATCATCAGTACAGACAAGGGATAATAAATCATCGGCTTGTCATATACCGGCATCAGCTGTTTGCTCATGGAAAGCGTAAGCGGGTGAAGGCGTGTTCCGGATCCTCCGGCAAGTATGATTCCTTTCATCAGTGCTTAAAAAATATGAGAAGATACCAGGTTGGTTATAGGTTTAACTTCCGGATTCTCCAGGCATCTGCAGTTTTTATTCATCCCGAAACCTGCGGGTAAAATAATTTCTGAATTCCCGCAAATGTAGACAAAAGTGCAACAAAGGTTTAGGGCACTGAAAATAAAAAGGAGGCCTTTTGAGCCTCCCGCTATGATTGATGAAAGTTGTTTTATTTCAACTGGTTGCGGCCACTGCGGCCATATACTACCAGAGAGTCCTTTAATTTAAGTCTTGCATTGTGGATCCTGATCTTTACGGTTCCCAATGGAATGGCCAGAGATTTTGCTATCTCTTCATACTTATAACCATTATAACTCATCATAAAGGGTGTTTTGAGGTTGTCAGACAATGAATCAATTGCCGTATTGATTTCCTGAAGGATCAGCCTCGACTCACCAAGGTTTTTTGACGCATTCGAAGAGGAGTTGATGTAATACTGGTTATCCGTATCATCAGTAAAGACATGACTGTTAACTAACCTGCGGTAATTATTAATAAAGATGTTCCGCATAATTGTATATAGCCAACCTTTCATATTCGTCCCCTGCTCAAATTTCTCATCATTTTTAAACGCTTTCAACATTGTTTCCTGTACCAGATCATCAGCATCATCGGTATTTCTTGTCAGCTTTAATGCATATCCTCTGAGTGGCTTATAATGATCAGTAACCTGGTTTTTAAAATTTGGTTTTTTCATCTTTTTGTTTAATTTATTGACTAAATTGTTTAACAAAAGTACTAATAATTTACTTTATTCCGACAACTGTGTCTAATAATTTTACACAAATATTAAACAATTTATTATACTATTCAAATTCAATATCTTACAAATGGCATTTTTAAGTTTCGTGAGATGCCATAACACTACAGATGCGTAAATTATTGTACCATACAGCTGAAAATCAGAAATAAAGGTGCAAAGAAAAGCCCTCTGCATTATATAATGCAGAAGGCTACAGATTTCGCGCCTTGACTATCGCCCGATCAGAAAATTGATATGGTTGGTGGAATCATCACTGACATCCCTTAAAACATAGGATCCGTGGGCTATCCCTTCAAGGCTGATCATATAATCGCTGTTGCCGTCAGTCGTTACAAAAATTTCCCTCACTACCTGGCCCAGGGAATTAAGGATCTGTATATGATGATCAAGTCGTTTTCCGGGGAGGAATGAAATTGCCAGGAAATCAGAGGCCGGGTTTGGATATACCCCAATACGGGAATCCTCGCTCACGGGATCGTTAATTCCAACGCTGCCACCAGCATATTTAACCAGGAAAACCTTGTATTGACTGCCGGGTGAAACGTTCAGTATGGAAGGTGGTATGGTGTTGACGGTAACTGAAGTGCCGAAATTGCCCGCAAGAATACATTCACCATTTGGGTATGAGAGCAATGACTTGCCTTTATCAAGTGCACTTCCTCCAATCTTTTGGGCAAATAAGCCAATCCCGGAACTGTTGTATTTAACCAGAAAAGCATCATTGGAACCTGAACTGGCCAGGCCGATGCCTCCGAAAGTAGCAGAACCGTTAAAAAGACCGGCAACATAGGAATTTCCATTTGCATCTGTACTTATTGCAAGACCCTCGTCATGCTGTGAACCGCCGCCGTGTTTGGCCCAAGCGCATGTTCCGCTCGCATCATATTTGGCAATGAACATATTGCCCGCACCATTGTCCGGCAGCAGGAATGGTCCGAAGTGTGCAGGTTGTGTCGGCATGCCCGGGAACGGGTAAAAATATCCCGTTATATACGAATTTCCGGTACCATCTGTGGAAACAGAAAAGCACTGGTCGATACCCGACGCTCCACCACCCCTTACCCAAAGATTGTTTCCAAGGTTATCAAACTTTGCAACAAAAAAATCATAGTCACCGTAGCTGGTCACAGTATTGGTGCCGAAAGTTGCGGTCAGCTTAAACTGGCCGGTTACAAAAATATTTCCTGACTGGTCGGTGGTTAATCCGAATCCACTGTCATCACTGATCCCTCCGGCAGTCTTAACCCAGATAAAATTTCCTTGCTGATCGAATTTTGCCAGGAAAATATCAGATCCCGCATTGTTTATGCTGGTTACGCCGATACCGTCAAAGTAAGTGCTGTCAAGCAATGCACCGGTAAGCAGAAAGCCATTGCTTCCATCTGATGCAAGTGAGCTGACAGCAACAGCAAGACTACTGTGAATTCCTTTCAGGAACTGGCAATTCCCGAAGGGATCAAATTTGGCAATGAAGGAGTTGTAAGAATTTGAAACAGGGTTGAGCGTGTAGCCTCCGAATACAATCTGGTTGCTGAAATTTCCCGTAACATACACATTGCCGCTATTGTCGGTTGCAATTCCAAGTCCGTCATTAGAAGAGAAAGTTCCGCCTCCCTGGATGGCCCACATGCAGTCACCGAGTGCATCAAACCGGGCTACAAAAACCGCCCGGTTTCCAAAGGCCACCAGTGTGTCATTGCCAAAGGTACAGGTGCCTTCAAATTCGCCGGTCATATAAATATTGCCGGCATTATCATCAGTTATGATCACATTCCTGTCAATGTTGCTGCTACCGGCAGCCGATTTAGCCCATTGCCATTGCTGGGCAGAGCCAGCCGCAGATAATGCTAAAGTAAAATAAATAAAAACAGAAAGTTTTTTAATAGATGAATTAAATTTCATATAGGCATGGGGTTAATAAGAATTTACAGGGTATTTCAATGACAAAGATAAAAATTAATGTACCAGTAAAACAAAGTTAGTCAGTTTGTTTTTTACGATTCGATATTAGGTCAACAAAAAGTTATTCACAATTTGTTTATTAGTAGAGAAACATTACATCTGTAAGAATTCATACAAAAAATGCCGGGAATTGCCGCAATGACAGGAAAAACTATGTGTGGAATGATCGTGATTCATACCTCAAACTAAACGGAGTGTACTAAAGCACGTGATTTTCAGAAAGTTACTGGTATAATTTTTGATGATTTTTTAAACAAAAATACTGCCCCATCCCATTTTTGGTTTAAATAGTTTAAAATCAAAATGTTGTATTTATTTGGAGATTTTGTGAATTCCTTGCAAAAAGAACCGGAAATTTATATCTTTACAAACTTTCTAACATTATACCTTGTTAATTATATTATTAATATTTTGATTCACCGAAATACCAAAACACATGAAAAAATTTTACAATTTCAATCATCCGCTATCCCCTTTCGGAAGGTTCGCATGTAAAATGCAGTCCTGGATTGTTAATTTAATCATACCCGCAGTCTTTTTAGCAAGCGCCGGAAGTGTTTCGGCTCAGACTGTTATAACAGAATCATTTGAAACTCCGGGAGGTGCAGCAGCTAACCTCCCTTTTGGCTGGACAGGTGGAAAGATCAGTGGAAATGATGTGAATAATTACGTTGAAAGGACAACAACCGGTGGTACGCCTGCATGTACCCCCCAGAACGGTGGCGCCATGTTAAGGTACCGCTCAGCCACCATAGTTGCGGGACCTGGCCTTGATCAATATTTTGTTTCCTCGCCGGCCTATGACCTGACCAATAATCCCGGAACTGCAACCGTAAGTTTCTGGATGTACAAGGATAACTCAAATGCAAACAAGGACAGTGTAACTCTTTACATTAATAATGCACCATCTCCCGGAGCCGGCATGGTCAACGTAATGGGTCCTATTTCCCGGGATTCAACAGGAAACGGTTGGAGGCAATATTCGGCGGTGATCCCTGCAGGATTTAACAATGCGCAGGCGTTCCTGGTGTTTGTATTTACCAATCGTTCACCAGTGGCCGGGGTAAAATCCAATATATATATCGACAACTTCAGCATTGTAACCTGGCCCAAGGCGATGGTGCTCGTTTCCAGCACCCTTCATTTCCAGGAAACTTCCGATGTAAACAAACCTTCAACTGACAACCTGATCGTTGGGATTAAGGTTACGTGCGACGGAGCAGGCATCGTCGCCTCTAATACGGTTTTCAAAATTGACTCAATTGTAACAAACGTTACCGGTACAAGCGCGTTGACTGACCTCGTAAATCCAAGCGTTAAGATATGGTATACAAAAGGAACAAATTCATTTGTCAATCTCGGCAATCAATTTGGTGCTACGGTAGCACCCTCCTTTTTCAGGGACAGGGCAATACCTTCAACTCCACCTTTTTACCTTGAAAATGGAGACAATTATTTCTGGGTGACATTGAGCGTAGTTGCAGGTGCCGTATCCGGAAATTGCATTGATGTGGATTTTAATGGTCTCTATTACAGTAGGCTTGGCCATGCTGGCCCTGATACTTCAAGGACACCACTTGTATCGTCATTAGCAGGATGCAGGCAAATTGATGTTGCTTTATGTGGTGGAATAATTCCTACGCTTAGTACCGGAACTTCCTGGCTCAACGGATCCTATACCAACAACGATTATATTCACAGGGTATATCTACGGGGGGCAAATTCAGTAACTCCATCATATCCTTACATTGACAACAATATCAATGATGTTGGACCAGCTATTGCGCCATGGAACAGTGGACCGGCACCATTTACGGTTCACCCCCCTGACTACCAGCAGTTTTCACAGACCCCTAACAGCCTTCACCCAAATATTACTGCCGTCCTCGTTCAAGGCGCGAATTATACTCTCCCGGCTATAGTAGCAGGGAATCCGGTTGGCCAGGGCCTCGCGCTTCAATGCGGAACCTGGTCGAGCTCAAATTACCTGGCTGCCTGGATTGACTTTAATAAGGATGGTGCTCTGCCGAATACCCTTCCAGAACGAATCGTGCAAAGCGGCAATCTAAATGCCCTTGGCTGGGTAACATCCGCAGTGTCCGTCCCAGGAACCGCAACGGTTGGTAATGTAAAAATGCGGGTCAGGGAGGTTTTTGCAACTCCTACTATTGTCGCCTGCCAAAGTGGTTATACTTTCGGTGAAATTGAAGATTATATAGTCTCGGTAATTCCTAGTTGCCCTGCAGGTGTCAAGTTATGGCTTGGTTACACCAACGACTGGAATACGCCGGGTAACTGGTGCGGGGGCGTGCCTACCATTAATGATGTAGCTTTAATAGATGAAGTTACTTATCTCGGAGGAACTCAGATAGGTGCTCCGTTTGATCCCGTAATTCATAGTGGAACTGTAGCAACTGCCAAATCCATTCGTATATCCAGCACTGATACCCTGAAAATTAATGCACCTATTGGAAGTTCATTGCAAATCGCTGATTCATTAACAATCTCTTATAACACTCCAGCCGGAGGTGGAGGAAAATTAATAGTTAATAGCGCATTTTCTGATACTGCACAATTTTCAAATGGAGTTTCAACGTTTTTGATTACTCCATTCCAGGCAAATAAAAAGAATATGCGAATGCAGTTGAGATATTATAAATCAAATATGTTATTAAAGGGAATGATAGCCGGAGATTATGTTTATGAACTTATTTTTCACATCAGGCAACGTGCCAATCCTTCCGTTACAAATTATCCGGGATTTACAATTAAGTATGCAACTGTTGATTCAACATGGAATGGTTGGCCGGCCGGACCACCAACGTCTCTTGCACCAAATACAAGCGCGTATGTTACACTTTTTGGTCCTGCAACGTTAACATTGCCCATGGCCCAGGGTGCAGGGGGAATATTGACAGTACCGCTTACCACGCCTATGTATTGGAATGGGGAAAGCGATATAGTTATTGAAATATGTTTTAATAGCCCGCTTGCACCTGCATCGGTAACCGGGCAGGATTGGGTGTGCCAGAGCACTCCTGTGTCCAATACTAATACTGTATTGTGGTTGAATAATACTTCTACAACTCCAACCTCGGCAGGTTGCGTACTTAACTGGACCGCTGGGGTTCTACCTTCAGGAACTTCTGCAGTATCTTCTCAATTCAGGCCAAACATTACTTTCAGGTTCAGAAGGCCATATACCATGTATCCGATCAATGTAACCGGTGCCGCTCTTACTGCCGGAAGGTTTGTAAACCATGGAACTTTCACTGCCGGGTACAGTAATGTCACCTTCAACAATGCAACCATGAATCAGGATATCGGTGGTGCGAATGTGACCACATTCAATGAGCTTACCATTAATAAGACAGGTGCCATTGGAACCAATGCAGTAATCATGGGGATTAATGCCAACATTGACACTACATTGAGACTCACAGCAGGCATGCTTAGCCTGAACCAGCGTACACTGACTATTAATAACAGTCTTCCATCGGGAATACAGCGAACAAATGGGACGATTCTGAGTGAAACCGTATCTCCTAATTATGGTACTGTAACCTGGAATATCGGAGCAAATGCAACTCTTCATAATGTACCATTTGGAACTTCCACCGGAGTTTATATACCTTTTGAATATACGAATACCAGCGCTGCAAATATTGGTACTCTTTCAGTTGCTACTTATAAAACCACACCAGCGAATACACCTTGGGCTGCAAGTGCAGGACCATATCCTATAACAGTGATGCATATGAATGGCCAGTCCACCGGTACTGATATCAGTACAACCGATGTGGTTGATAGGTTCTGGCAATTAAATAAGTCAATCCCAGGTACCTCAAATGCAAATATTAAATTCTCTTATCAGCCTGGTGTAGCTCCGGGAGGTGAAGAGCCGGTCGGTGGACCATTTACTTATGTTGCTCAACGGTTTCAAGCTATAGGGGGGCTTGGTAGTGTTTTCGGCGGTTGGTCAAACCGGCCAGGGACCTTTACCGCAGGATCTGTTACAGTTACATTAACCGGAGATTCGATCTATGGCCCTTGGACTTTAGGAAATCAATCTAACCCACTCCCAGTTCAGCTTCTTAATTTTGATGCGCAGCTTGTAACGGATAAAGTACAGATCTGGTGGAGCACAGCGAGTGAGCTTGATAATGATCATTTTGTTGTGGAAAGAACTCTTGATGGAAAAGAATTCAGCTTTATTGATCAGGTGAAGAGCTATGGTCCGAGCACCAAGACACAGAATTATGAAACCTATGACCACAACCCTGTTGAAGGAATTCAGTATTACCGGTTGAAGTCAGTGGATGTTCAGGGTGGATTTGAATACTCCAAGCTGGTGCCTGTCAGATTTGGTAAGGATGGTGAGTTTACCATCAATCATATCAATTCGAATTACAGCTCTAATGCACTGGATGTGGTATTTACATACGACAGCCACGAGCCATACACCTATTCTGTTGTTGATATTCTCGGTCGCACTCTTGTTTCAAAATCGGGAAATGCAGCTTATCCGGGCATGAATACCCTGACGATACCTGTTAATATGAACAGAGGAATATATTTCGTAAAGATTGAAAACTCCCAACGCAAGGTAGCATCAAAACTCATTTATTGAGGTTACCCCTAATGGAAAAAGGCCCTTTTGGGGCCTTTTTCTGTTTTTAAAAGTTTTCATTAATTTACGGAGAACCTGAATCTGCTTTCCTGAGCTTTTTTCTGTATCACAAGGGTATATAATCCGTTGGCCAGCTTTTCAATATTCATTGAGCCTCCGTTTGTGCCGGGTCCGGCTTCCCTTATTTCGCTCATGATCACACGCCCGGTCATATCACATATCAGAACCGTATAGCTGCCTTCCTCGCCGGCATGGAAACCATAATTGAACATAGTGGTAGCCGGACTCGGGTAACCGGTCAGCTTCATCTCTCCTGAATTTCCAAGTGGTACATTAGGATCCGGAAGGGTTGCGAATTCTTTTGGACTTGAATAATCTGATATTCCCCAAGGACATTTTCCTTTTACTACATATTCATATTCTGTATCGGGTTTTAAATTGTCAAGTATAGCATATCCTGGATTCACCGGATTGCAGGCAATATTCCTGAATTTAAAATTATAGGTTCCTTTTTCATTGAACCTGATTTTTATTGAATCAGCCGGTAGGCTGGCTTCCCAATGGATCGTTACAGTTTTATTTGTAACTGCGGTATGATAAGTGAAAACAGGTGCCGGGCATTCATCATGCGTCACAAATGTCACTGTTTCTGAATAGAGACTTGTTACCCCGTTACACAGGGATTGTACACTCCATTCATAAGCAGTGGAAGGATTCAGGCCCTGTAAAAATGCATTGCCCTCCGGATAAATACCTCCTGGTACTGTCTTATAAATATAGGCCGGAGTACCCGTTTCTCGGTACCGTATTACAAACTGATCTGCTGTGGTTGAATACCATACCAGCTTGACATTTTTTGCTTTTATATTGACAGTTGATGGATTTTGTGGTGTAGAGCCGCAGTTGAGGGGACCGCCAAGAGTATTAAAATATGCAACCGGGCTGTAATATGATGTGTTGCTGCATATGGTCTGTACAAACCATTTATAGGTTTTTCCTGGCAGCAGGCCGCTAATGTCGGTTTTATATGTAGTTCCCGAAACCGTTTTCATCTGGAAATTTACAGAACCTTTTTCATAGTAAATTATTTTGAACGATGTTCCTGTAATCGCCGGATTCCATTCCAGCGTTGCTGAAGTGTCCAGAATGTTATACGCTGTTAGCATGTCACTTGGCACGCATGTCTGAGAAGCTACACCGGCTACACTCATGATCTGGCTGTTATTGGTACATCCGAATCCGTTTGTGGCCTTTACTGTATAGTTTCCGGGGCTGCTCACCATGATGGTCTGACTTGTTGCCCCGTTTGACCAGAGGTAGGTCTGGGCAGAAGGTTCATACGCAGTCAGCTGGTATGCTGTGTTTGGAATATATGAAACTATAATTCCCGGCTCAAGCGGTTTGCTGTTTTCGTTTATTGTAACCGTTGCAGATGAAGTTGCAGATGCGGCGTCTGTAACAGTTACCACATACGTTCCACCGGCCGATATGATGACAGACTGCGTGACAGCACCTGTAGACCAGAGATAGGAAGTTCCCGCGCTTGCTGTAAGCTGGAACTGCTCGCCTGAACAGATGTTCTGCGTGCCACCGGGAGTAATGGATGCCGTGGTCGAGGGATAGCCTACATACACCTGAGATGAAGTTGCTGCACATCCGTTCTGGTTAAATGCATATACGAAGTAGTAGCCGGTATCAGAAACCGTAATTGACTGGCTAAACTCTCCGCCCGGATGCCACAGGTAGCCATCTGCTGCAGAACAGGTTAAAGTTACAGACTGTCCGGGAGTGATCGTTGTTGGCCCCCCTGCAGTTATGGTGGCAGATGGTGAGGGATTAACCGTAACCTGACTTATTGCAGTAGATGCCGTGCATCCTCCTGGCGCAGTTACGCTTGCATAATAGAATCCCGGTGTTGATACAACTATGGATGCCGATGTTTCCCCGTTCGGATACCAGTAATACCCTGTACCACCGGTTGCTGTCAGCGTGACGCTGTTTCCCTGGCAGAAGGTTGTAGGACCGGATGCTGTCACCTGGGCGCTAACAGTACCTGCTGCAGAAACCGATACTGAAGGCGATACAGAAGAGCATCCCGTTGCACTGCTAACAGTAACCATATAGGTTCCGCTAGTTCCGGTCGTAATTGACTGTGTTGTTGATCCATCCGACCAGGTGTAGGAAGAACCTTGCGCAGCTGATAAGGTAACAGTGCCTCCCTGGCAGAATGAAAGAGGACCACTGGCCGTGATCTGGGCCTGCTGAACAGCTCCATAAGTGACATTGACAGGTGACGAAACCGCATTACACCCAGCTCCCATGCTGACAGTTACGGCATAGTTACCCGCACCCGAAACTGTTATTGACTGAGTTGTGGCACCGTTTGACCACGTATATCCCTGTCCCTGTCCTGCAGTTAATACAACAGTCTCTCCCGGGCATAAATTGCTGGTATTGCCACCTGCCGTAATGGTTGCAGCCGGAGCTGCTGAAACATTTACCGAAACAGGTGATGAGGTTGCAGAACAACCACCGGCACCGGTTACTTTCACGGAATAATTTCCGGTTGATGATGCATTAATTGATGGAGTGGTCTGACCCCCGGGTGTCCAAAGATAAGATGAACCATTGCTTGCGTAGAGTGTAACATTTCCTCCCTGACAGAAATTAAGCGGACCGTTGGCTGTTATATTGGCGGTTGGTACCGGGCTTGCTGTCACTGCCAGCTGGGTGGAGTTTGCTGTGCAGCCGTCCATTGTAGTTACTTTAACACCGTAATTTGCTGTTGTAGATGCTGTAATTGTCTGGGTAGTCTGACCATTAGTCCATGAATAGGAAGCACCGGAATTTGCGCTTAAAACAACTGAACCTCCCACGCAGAATGAAGTAGGACCGTTCGCTGTGATGGTTGCTGATGGTGTTACAACAGTTACTACAACAGGAGTTGATGTAGCCGCACAACCACCAGCCTGATTTACAGTAACAGCATAATTACCGCTTGAAGTCACCGTGATTGATTGGGTGGTCTTTCCGTTTGACCAGTTGTAAGACAGTCCCCCGCTGGCCGTAAGTACTACGTTGGCACCCTGGCATATTGAAGTAGGTCCGCTTGTACTGATGGTTGCAGTTCCGGCTGAACAGGAAGGAGGTGCAGGATTTAAAACCATATTTGGGTCGGTCGTAAGGATAAACTTATCAAGCTCGAATTTAGAGTTTGCCGGTGTGAAACTGATCGTATGCTGCTGCAGGCTCACGTTCGAAAACTGAATGGCCTGCTGGCTGCATGCATCAAAACGGTACCATGTCC
>Ga0190272_10000175_pt1 | contig 39430 bp, 35 predicted proteins | sample Popmic504T_FD_133746 | JGI IMG/M metagenome (GOLD analysis project Ga0190272, IMG submission 133746) | Populus adjacent soil microbial communities from riparian zone of Shoshone River, Wyoming, USA - 504 T | ecosystem: Environmental > Terrestrial > Soil > Riparian zone | place: USA: Wyoming...
CAAGGCGGAGCTGCGCCCCTACCGCCGCCAGATGCAGATCATCTTCCAGGACCCGTTCTCCTCGCTCGATCCGCGCATGACCGCCGGCAATATCGTTGGCGAGCCGCTGCGCGTGCACGGCGTCGGCAACGCGAAGGAGCGCCGCGCGCGCGTCGCCGACATCTTCAAGCGCGTCGGGCTGCGCGCCGAACACGTCGACAACTATCCGCACCAGTTCTCCGGCGGGCAGCGCCAGCGCATCGGCATTGCACGCGCGCTCGCGCTGGAGCCGAGCCTGATCATCGGCGACGAGCCGGTATCGGCGCTCGATGTTTCCATTCAGGCGCAAATCCTCAATCTCGTGATGGACCTGCAGGACGAGTTCGGCCTCACTTATCTCTTCATCTCGCACAATCTCGCCGTGGTGGAGCATGTCAGCCACCACATCGCCGTGATGTATCTCGGCCGCATCGTCGAATACACCGACAAGCGCACACTGTTCACGGCCCCGCTGCATCCCTACACCGAGTCCCTGCTCGCCGCCGTGCCGGTGCCGGACCCTTCAATCAAGCGCAAGAAGATCGTGCTGCAAGGCGATGTGCCAAGTCCGGTGAAGCCGCCGCCCGGCTGCCACTTCCACACGCGCTGCCCCTATGTGTTCGATCGTTGCAGGCAAGAAGACCCGAAGTTGCGCGAGGTGAAGCCGGGGCAATTGGTGGCGTGTCATTTGCGATGAAGTGTGCGCAGCATACTCGGTGCGATACCTCCCCTTGAAAAGGGGAGGTCGCCCGCCGAAGCCTTGGCGAAGGCGGGCGGGTGGGGTTCATCTTATCTTGCGTCCGCGCAATACTTCGACCCCCACCCCAACCCTCCCCCTTTCAGGGGGAGGGAGTCAGACCGGAGCAAATGCGACCCTTTCGCCCCGAAGCCTCCTGCCCGCTCGACGGCATCCGCGTGCTCGATCTCTCGCGTCTCGTTGCCGGCAACATGCTGAGCCTGCAGCTCGCCGACTTCGGCGCCGAGGTGATCAAGATCGAGGACCCGCGCAAGGGCGATCCGCTGCGCGACTGGCGCACCAACAACATCAGCGTTCACTGGAAGGTCTACGCGCGCAACAAGAAGAGCGTGACGCTCAATTTGCGCGATCCGGAGGGGCTCGACCTGCTACGCCGCCTCGCCGCCACCGCGCAGGTGTTCATCGAGAATTTCCGTCCCGGCACGCTGGAAGAGATGGGCATCGGGCCGAAAGCGCTGCTGGCGATCAATCCCCACCTCATCATCGTGCGTATCTCCGGCTGGGGGCAGGACGGGCCCTATCGCCTCAAGCCCGGCTTCGGCAGCCTGGTCGAAGGCATGTCGGGGTTCGCGTCCAAGAACGGCTTTGCGGATCGACCGCCGGTGCTGCCGCCGCTCGCGCTCGCCGACATGATCGCGGGGCTGTACGGCTCGAACGCCGTGCTGATCGCGCTGCGCGAGATCGAGCAGAATAGCGGCCAGGGGCAGGTCATCGACCTGCCGCTGCTCGATCCGATCTTTTCGATCCTTGGGCCCGAGGCGGCGCTCTACCAGCTTACAAAGAAGATCGAGCCGCGCGTCGGCAGCCGCTCCAACAACACCGCGCCGCGCAATGTGTACGAAACGCGCGACGGCCGCTTCATCGCGATCTCGGCCTCGATCCAGAGCATGGCGGAGAGGCTCTACCGCGCGATCGGCCGCGCCGACATGATCGACGATCCGCGCTTTCGCACCAACACCGACCGCGTGAAGAATATCGACGAGGCGGACCGGCCGGTCGCCGGCTTTATCAAGGCGCGCACGCTTGCCGAGAACCTCAGCGTCTTCGAGGCGGCCGAAGTCACCGCCGCGCCGGTCTACGACATCGACCAGTTCATCGCCGACCCGCATGTGCAGGCGCGGGAAATTGTAACGGATTTGCCCGACCCAGAGATGGGCAGCGTGCCGATGCATGCGGTGGTGCCGCGCCTGTCCGGCACGCCGGGTGAAATCCGTTTCCCGGCGCCCGCGCTCGGCGAGCACAATGATGCGATACTCGGCGGACTCGGGTTTAGCGCTGGAGCGCTCGCCGATTTGCGCCAACGGAAGGTGATATGAGCGACGCAACGGATCGCAAGCTGCCGGTTTGGCGCTCGGCACTCTATGTGCCGGCGAACGTGCCGCGATTCATCGATGGCGCGCACAAGCGCGGCGCGGACGCGATCATCGTCGATCTGGAGGACAGCGTGCCGATCGCCGAGCGCCCCGCCGCGCGGCGCGATCTGCTGGCGACGGCCGAGAGCGTTTCGCGCGGAGGCGCCGATGTTATCGTGCGCATCAACCGCCCCTGGCGCCACACCATGGTCGACCTCGAGGCCGCGATTTCGCCACGCGTGAAAGCGCTCGCCGTCACCAAGGTGGATAGCGCAGATCACATCCGGCTGATCGCCGAAGTCGTCAGCGAGCTTGAAGCCGAACGCGGCATGGCGGCCGGCACGACGCAGTTCATCGCGATGATCGAGACGCCCGGCGCGTGGTTTCAGATGCCGGAGATAGCCAAGGCGGACAGGCGCATCGTGGCGCTCACGCTCGGCGGCGAGGACTTCGCGCTGACCATGGGCATGCTGCCGACCGCCGAGGCGCTGATGATGCCGAAACAGCAGCTTGCAATCGCGGCGCGCGCCGCCGGTATCCTGCCGCTCGGCTTCATCGGCACGGTCGCGGACTACAAGGACCTCGATGCGTTCCGCGAGACCGTGCGGCGCTCGCGCCGGCTCGGCTTCCGCGGCGCGTCGGTGATCCACCCGAGTCAGATCCCGATCTTGAACGAGGAGTTTTCGCCGAGCGCGGACGATGTCGCGTCGGCACGCAGGATCGTCGTGGCTTACGACGAGGCGGTAGCGGCCGGACGCGGCTCAATCTCGGTCGACGGCAAGATGATCGACGTGCCGGTGGTGCTGCGCGCGCAGGAAACGCTCGCTATCCACGAGGCGATCCGGCAACGAGAAACGCGGAAGACAAAATGACCGCCCTGCCCGAGTACGAACTCTTCGCCATCCGCTACGCGACGCGTGAGGCGCGGCGCGCGGATCACTTCATCGGCGGCGATTCGCATGACGGCCCGATGCCGATGGACTATTTCGTCTGGGTCGCGAAGGGGCCGGAGCGGTCGTTCGTGATCGACTGCGGCTTCACGAAAGAGACAGCGAAGAAACGCAAGCGCACGTTCCTGCGCGATCCGATTCAAGCGCTCAAGCTGATCGGCCTCGACAGCAGCACCGTGCAGGACGTGATCCTCACCCACCTGCACTACGATCACGTCGGCGGATTCAATCGTTTTCCGAAGGCGCAATTCCACCTGCAGGAGCCGGAAATCCACTACGCGACCGGCCGCTACATGCGATATCCGCGCCTGTCGCATTCCTTCGAGGTCGAGGACATCGTCGGCGTGGTGCGGCTCAATTTCGCGCACCGCGTCACGTTCTACAATGGCGGCGCCGAGCTTGCGCCCGGCATTACGCTGCACCCTGTCGGCGGGCATTCGATGGGGCTGCAATTCGTGCGCGTGCACACGCGGCGCGGCTGGGTCGTGGTGGCGTCCGACACCACGCATTTCTACGAAAACATGATGACCGGCCGCCCGTTCACGACCGCGTTCCACATCGGGCTGATGCTGGAGGCCTACGACACGCTGCGCGCGAATGCGCCGACACCGCAGCACATCGTGCCGGGGCATGACCCGCTGGTGATGAAATTCTACCCGCCGCCGGCGCCTGAGCTTGCCGGCATCGTGGCGCGGCTCGATGTCACGCCCGACGACGCGGAGCTTGCGAACATCAAGGCATAGCGGGCCCAACCGGCCGATGTTAGGGTTGCCGCCTGTTTCCAAAGGGGAGAGAACGAATGTCTCAGGTCAACCGCCGCCGCTTTCTGCAATCGACCGCGCTCGGCGCGGCCGCGACGCTCGCCGCACCCGCCGTGCTGCGCGCGCAAGGCGCGCCCGTGAAGGTCGGCATTCTGCATCCGACGTCCGGCGCCATGTCGTACTCGGGCCAGCAGGGGCGCATCGGCGCGACGCTCGCGCTCGAGGAAATCAACGCGGCCGGCATCAAGTCGCTCGGCGGCGCGAAGATCGAACCGGTGTTCGGCGACGCGCAATCGACGCCGGACGGCGGCAACGCCGAGGTCGAGAAGATGAACGCGGCCGGCTGCGCCGCGGTGGTCGGCGGCTTTGTCTCGTCAATCTGCCTCGCGGCGAGCCAGACCGCGGCCCGCTATGACCTGCCCTATATCGTCGATGTCGGCGTCGCCGACTCCATCGTGACGCGCGGGCTGAAGAACACGTTCCGCTTCGGCCCGGGCTTCGGCCTCATCTCCAAGGCGGCGATCGACAACCTGATCACGCTCAACGATAGTGCCAACAAGATCTCCAAGACCGCGATGATCATCCACGAGGACTCCGCCTTCGGCTCCGGTCTCGCCGGCCTGCTCAACAAGCAGTTGCCCGAAAAAGGCTTCCAGGTGATCGAGACGATCCCGCACCCGACCCCGACGCGCGACTTCAACAACGTCGTGACGAAAATCCGCGCCGCGAACCCGGATCTGGTGATTCCGGCGAACTACTACAACGAATACGTCCTGCTCGCCCGCACCATGCAGCAGCAGAAGGTGCGCCCGAAGGCGATCTATTCGATCCTCGGCGGCGCTGCCTCGTCCTACAAGTTCGTCAAGGAATTCCCTGAAGCCGCGCAGTACATCATGGACTGCAATCACTGGTTCGACCCGAAGAACCCGAAGGCGCTCGACCTGAAGAAGAAGGTCGAGGCGAAGGGCGAGTTCTTCACCTACGAGGTCTACATGAACTACACGGCGGTGCTGCTGCTCGCCGATGCGCTGGAACGGGCCGCGAGCGCGGATCGCGCCAAGATCATCGCGGCGCTGGAAGCCTCGACCTTCTCGGGCCACGTGATGCCGTACGGGCCGACCAAGTTCGTCAACGGGCAGAACCAGGGCGCCGCGCCCGTCAACACGCAGGTCATCGGCAACGACATCCAGGTGATCTTCCCGGCGGCATTTGCCTCGGCGAAGGCGGTGTATCCGATGCCGGCGTAGGCGTGCCGCATACTCGATTCACCTCTCCCCTGTGGGGAGAGGTCGCGAGCGCAGCGAGCGGGTGAGGGGTCTTGGCCGATCGAGAGTCCTACGCCCCCTCACCCCACCCCTCTCCCCAACGGGGAGAGGGAGCCCACCGCCCGCGTTGAAAGAGCAGTTCATGCTCTCCCCCATTCTCCTCATCCCCGCCGTCCTCAACGGTCTGCTGACCGGCGCCGTGTACGCGCTGGTCGCGCTCGGGCTGACGCTGATCTACGGCGTGCTGCACATCATCAATTTCGCGCACGGCGCGCTGCTCACGGCCGCGATGTTCGCGGCGTTCTTCGCCCACAAACTGCTCGGGCTTGACCCTTATCTCGCGGCGGTCGGGTTGACGCCGCTGTTCTTCTGCGTCGGCTACCTGCTGCAGCGCTTCGTCATTGGGCCCGCCGCGCATGGCGAGGATCGCAACATCCTGCTGGTGACTCTCGGGCTCGCGGTCGTGATCGAGAACGCGCTGCTCTACGCGTTCCGCGCCGATACGCGCACCATCAACCTCTCCTACGGTTTCAACGTCGTCGAAGTCGGGCCGGCATTCCTCAGCGTGCCGCGCGTGATCGGTTTCGGCGTCGTGATCGTGGTGGCGTTGGCGCTGTGGCTCCTGATGCGCTTCACCGACACCGGCAAGGCGATCCGCGCGGTCGCAAAGGAAAAACTCGGCGCCGAGCTCTCCGGCATCGACGTCGCGCACATCTACGCGGTGACCTTCGGTCTCGGCACCGCGTGCCTCGCCATCGCGGCGTGCCTGCTGCTGCCGACCTATTACGTCAATCCGCATGCCGGCAACGCCTTCGTGCTGATCGCCTTCACCATCGTGGTGCTCGGCGGCATGGGCTCGGTCGCGGGCGCGCTCCTCGGCGGGCTGATCATCGGCGTGGTCGAAAGCCTCTCCGGCCTTTACCTCGGCGAATCGCTCGGCCAGGTCGGCATTTTCGTCATCTTCATTCTCGTCCTACTGTTCCGCCCGAGCGGGTTGTTCGGAGAGCGCGCATGAAGAGCTACGGCGGTATCGCGCTGATCGTCGCGCTGCTGGCGTGCGTGCCGCTGCTGACCGCGTCGAACGTCGTGCTCAACTTCATGGTCGTCGCGCTGCTAATCGCGCTGGTCGGCCAGGGCTGGAACATCCTTGGCGGCTATGGCGGGCAGTATTCGTTCGGCCATGCGGCGTTCTTCGGCACCGGCGCCTATGTCACAGCGATCCTGCAGGTGCGCTACGGCGTCAACGCGTGGCTCGGCCTCGTCATCGGCATCGCGGCGGGCGCGCTGGTCGGCGCCGTCACCGGCGCGCTCAGTTTCCGCTCCGGCCTGCGCGGCTCCTACTTCGCGCTGGTCACGCTCGCGTTCGCCGAAGTGCTGCGTATCGTCGCGAGCGTCGCGCCGATCACGGGTGCGGGCGTCGGCACGCTGGTGAAGCTCGACCTGCGCTGGGAAGCATTTCAGTTCCAGAGCCGCGCGCCGTTCTACTGGATCATCCTCGCGTTCGTCGCGGTCTCGCTGCTGATCGTGAAGCTGATCGAAGGCAGCCGCTTCGGCGCTTATCTCGTGGCGGTGCGCGAGAACGAGGATGCGGCGAAAGCGGCCGGCATCGATGTCGTGCGCGTGAAGCTCACCGCGATGATCCTTTCGGCCGCGATCACGGCGGCCGGCGGCTGCTTCTACGCGCAATATTTCCTGTTCCTCGATGCCGGCATTGCCTACGGCCCGTGGATCTCGGTCGAGGCATTGCTCGCGCCGATCATCGGCGGCATCGGCACGATCTACGGCCCGCTGCTCGGTGCGCTGGTGGTCAAGACGCTCGGCGAGATCACCAAGCTGATGACCGGCCACGCGCCGGGGCTCGATCTCGTCATCTATGGCGCCGTGCTCATTCTGGTGGTCGCATACGCGCCGCGCGGCATCGCGGGATTGCTGAGGCGGCGGCCATGACCGAGATCCTGCGCGTCGAAAATGTCTCGCGCCGCTTCGGCGGGCTGCTCGCACTCGATCGCGCGGCGTTCACGGCTGATGAAGGCCAGATCGTTGCACTGGTTGGCCCGAACGGCGCGGGCAAGACGACGCTGTTTGCGATCATCACGGGATTTCTGAACCCGACCGAAGGCCGTGTGTTCTATCAGGGTGCCGAAATCACCGGCGAGCCCCCGCATCTGCTGGCGCGGCGCGGCGTCGCGCGCACGTTCCAGATCGCGCAGCCGTTCACCGGACTGACGGTGCGCGAAAACATTGCGGTCGGCTCGCATCTCTCCCGGCCGTCGCGCGCGGCTGCGCTCGCCGCCGCCGAGGATGTCGCGAACGCCGTCGGTCTCGCTCCGATGCTCGACCAGCCCGCCGCAAGCCTCACGGTCGCGGGGCGCAAGCGGCTGGAACTTGCGCGCGCGCTGGCGATCGAGCCGAAACTGCTGCTGCTCGACGAAGTGCTCGCCGGCCTCAACCCGTCCGAGCTGCGCGACATGGTGCCGGTGATCCAGGCGATCCGCACGCGCGGCATCACCATCGTGATGATCGAGCACGTGATGCAGGCGGTGATGAGTCTTGCCGAACAGGTGTTCGTGCTGGCCGAAGGCCGCATGATCGCGATGGGCCCGCCGCAAGCCATCGCTGCCGACGCGCGCGTGATCGAGGCTTATCTCGGTCACGGTGCCGCAGAGCGCATGCGCGGAGCCGCGCATGGCTGAGCTGCTTGCCATCGACGGCCTGCACGCCGGCTACGGCGAGACCGAAATTTTGCGCGGCATCGACCTCGCGGTGAACGATGGCGAGATCGTCGCGGTGCTCGGCTCGAACGGCGCCGGAAAATCCACACTCAACCGCGCCATTTCCGGCGTGCTGCGGCCGTCGCGCGGCGCGATCCGTTTCGAGGGCGCGGCGATCGAGCGCGCGCGGCCATCGGCCATCGTCGCGCAGGGCCTGATCCATGTGCCGGAAGGCCGCCGCATCTTCCCCAACATGACGGTCGCCGAAAACCTCGACCTCGGCTGCTACCGCCGTGCGCGCAAGCGGCGCGCGGAAAACCGCGAGCGCGTGTTCGGCATTTTTCCGCGCCTTGCCGAGCGGCAAGCGCAGAGCGCCGGCACGCTCTCGGGCGGCGAGCAGCAGATGCTGGCGATCGGGCGCGGCCTCATGGCCGAGCCGAAGCTGCTGATTCTCGATGAGCCCTCGCTCGGGCTTTCGCCGCTGCTGGTCGAGGAACTGTTCGCGCTGATCAAGAGCATCAACAGCCAAGGCATCGCGCTGCTGCTGGTCGAGCAGAACGTCGTGCAGAGCCTCGAGGTGGCGAGCCGCGCCTATGTGCTCGACAACGGCGCCATTGTGCTACAGGGAAGCGCGGCCGACGTGCGCAACGATCCGAACCTAAAGCGTGCGTACCTTGGAATGTGACGATGACTGAGACATTGCGCGCTCGCCTGTCGCGAAAGCCGATCGTGGTCGCGCCAGGCGTCTACGACGCGTTCACGGCGCTGGTCGCCACGCAGGCGGGCTTCGAGAGTCTGTATGTCTCCGGCGCCGCCATCGCCTATACGAAACTCGGCCGCCCCGATATCGGCCTTGTCAGCATGAGCGAGGTCGCCCAAACCGTGACGCTGATCCGCGACCGGGTCGGCGCGCATCTCATCGTGGATGCCGACACCGGCTACGGCAATGCGCTCAACGTGGTGCGCACCGTGCGCGCGTTCGAGCGCGCGGGTGCGAATGCGATCCAGCTCGAAGACCAGGATTTTCCCAAACGCTGCGGGCATCTCGACGGCAAGGCGCTGATTCCGGCCGGCGAGATGGTGGGCAAGATCAAGGCTGCACTCGATACGCGCGCATCCGCCGATACGCTGATCGTCGCGCGCACGGACGCAGTGGCGGTCGAGGGTTTCGAGCGCGCCATCGAGCGCGCGGCGGGCTACCGCGAAGCCGGCGCCGACATGCTGTTCGTCGAGGCCCCGAAATCGCGCGACGATCTCGCGCGCATCGCCAAGGCGTTGCCCGGCATCCCGCTGATGGCCAACATGGTGGAGGGCGGCAAGACGCCCATCCTCCCCGCCGCCGAACTCGAAGCAATCGGCTTCGTGCTGGTGATCTTCCCCGGCGGCATCGTGCGCGCGCTAGGTCACATGGCGGCGGAGTATTATGGTTCGCTCGCCGCAAACGGCACCACCGAGCCGTACCGCAACCGCATGCTCGGCTTCGAGGAGATCAACCGGGTGGTCGGCACGCCGGAGACGATCGCGCTCGGCAAGCGATACGAAACGAAATGAAGCCGCTCGATCCCGTCACGCTCGCGGTGCTCAACGGCCGTCTCGTCCAGATTGCCGACGAGATGGACGCGACGCTGTTCCGTTCGGCGTTCAATCCGATCATCGCCGAGGCGCACGACGCCTGCCACGGGCTCTATCATGCCGAGACCGGTGCCACGCTGGTGCAGGGCACGTCCGGCCTGCCGATCTTCGTCGGTGCGATGGCATTCGCGGTGAAAACCGTGATCGACAAGGTGGCGCGCGACGGCGGGCTCGATCCGCGCGACACCTATTTGTTCAACGATCCCTACGACGGCGGCACGCACCTCAACGATGTGCGGCTGGTGCGCCCCTTGATGCGCGAAGGCAAAGTGTTCGCCTGGCTCGCGTCGGTCGGCCACTGGCTCGATGTCGGCGGCAATGTGCCGGGCAACTTCAACGCCAAGGCGACCGAGAGTTTTCAGGAAGGCTTCCGCATTCCGCCGGTGAAGCTGATCCGCGGCGGCGTGCTGCAGCAGGACATCGTCGACATCCTGGCGGCGAACTCGCGCGTGCCGCAGTCGAACTGGGGCGATCTCAACGGCCAGCTCAACGCGCTCGATCTCGGCGAGCAGCGGCTGCACACGCTGCTCGACGAATACGGCGACGCGACGATTACGGCGGCGCTCGCGGCGCTCTCCGCACGCGCCGAAGCGCTGATGCGCGCCAACATTGCGGCGCTGCCGGACGGCACCTATCGCTGCGACGATTTCCTCGACAATGATGGCGTCACCGACAAGCCGCTCGCGATCGCGCTCGACCTGACGATCGCGGGCGACCGCATGACGCTCGACTTCTCGCGCTCGGCGCCGCCGTGCGATGGGCCCCTTAACATTGCGCGCTCAACCACGGTGGCGTGCTGTTACGTGGCGCTGAAGCATCTGTTCACCGATGTGCCGGCCAACGCCGGTTGCCTCGCGCCGATCGACTTTGTCATTCCCGACACGACATTGCTCGGCGTCTCGGCGCCGCGCCCGGTCGGCGGCTACACCGAGACGATTTTGCGCGTGATCGACACGATCTTCGGCGCGTTCGCCTTGGTCGCCCCGGAGCGCGCCAACGGCAGCCCGTTCGCGACCATCAACGCGCTTTCGCTCGCGGGCTGGCGCGAGCACGGGCGGCGCTGGGTAATGTTCTGCTTCTTCGGCGGCGGGCTCGGCGGCAATCCCGAGGGCGACGGGCTCAATCACGGCAACAATCCGATCTCGACCGCGACGATTCCGCCGCTGGAGATTCTGGAGTCGCTTTACCCCATCATGTTCACCCAGTGGGCGTTGCGGCCGGATTCGGGCGGGCCGGGCCGGCATCGCGGCGGGCTCGGCGCGATCTACGAAATCGAGGCCCTGGCCGACGGCGGCGCGGAGGTGTTTCTGCTCGGCGAGCGCGGCAAATATCCGCCGCCGGGCGCGAACGGCGGCGGACCGGCGGCGCTTAATCGCTTCATTTACGAGACCGATGCCGGCGAGGAAACACCGCCGCTCATCTCCAAGGTCACCGACGTGAAAATCCGCCGCGGCCAGAAGGTGCGACTCGAAACACCCGGCGGCGGCGGCTTCGGCGATCCGGCGACACGCGATCCCGCGAAGGTCGCGCGCGATGTGCGGCTCGGCTACGTGACGCCGGAAGCCGCCGCGCGCGACTACAAGGTTCGCGCATGAGCGTGATCGTCGGGATCGATGTCGGCGGCACGTTCACCGACCTATTCCGCTTCGATTCGAGCACGCGTACCTTCACCACCGCCAAGGTGCCGTCGCGCCGCGGCGACGAGGCGCAGGGCTTTCTCAATGGCCTCGCCGCAATCGGCGGCGCCGCGCAAGGCTCGATCGTGCACGGCACCACCGTAGGCACCAACACGCTTCTGGAGAGGCGCGGGCCCAAGATCGGCGTCATCACCACGCGCGGCTTCCGCGACGTGCTGGAGATGCGCCGCCGCGACCGGCGTCGCACCTGGGGCCTGTGGGGGGACTTCGTCCCGATCGCCGACCGCGACATGCGGCTGGAGGTGTCCGAGCGAACGCTGGCGGACGGCACCATCCGCACGGCGGTCGACGAGAGCGACGTGCGCGCCGCCGCGCAGCAACTCGTCAGCCGAGGCGCGCAGGCCGTCGCGATCATCTTCATCAACGCCTATGCGAATGCCGAGAACGAACGCCGCGCGCTCGCGGCCGTGCGCGAAATCTGGCCGAACGATTACGTCACCGCCTCGCACGAGGTGCTCTCCGAGATCCGCGAGTTCGAGCGCTCCTCGACGACGGCGATCAACGCCTATCTCCAGCCTGTCGTCGCCTCCTACGTCGCCAAGCTCGAAGCGGCGCTCGCAGGGCAAAGCAAGCTGCATATCGTGCAGTCGAACGGCGGCATCATGTCGACCGCGACCGCGCGCAAGCTGCCCGTGCGCACCGCCCTGTCCGGCCCCGCGGCGGGCGTGGTTGCTGGGGCGGCGCTCGCGAAGGCATCCGGCTTCGACAATCTGATCACCTGCGATCTCGGCGGCACCTCGTTCGACGTGTCGGTGATCGCGAACGGCAAGGCGTCGGTCGCGGCACAGACCACGATCGAGTTCGGCCTCGTGATCCGCACGCCGATGGTCGAGATCACTACCATCGGCGCCGGCGGCGGCTCGATCGCGTGGGTCGATCGCGGTGGATTGCTGCAGGCTGGCCCGGAAAGCGCAGGCTCGGTGCCGGGTCCCGCCTGCTACGGACAAGGCAACACGCGGCCGACACTGACCGACGCGCAGGTCGTGCTCGGCCGCATCAATGCCCAGCGTCCGCTCGGCGGCGAGTTGAAGTCGCTCGATGTCGAGGCGGCGCGGCGCGCGATTGCCGAGCACGTCGGCAAGCCGCTCGGACTTTCGACCGACGACGCGGCAGCCGCCATCGTGCGTGTCGCGGATGCGCGCATGGCCGGCGCGATTCGTTTGGTTTCGATCGAGCGCGGGCATGATCCGCAAAAGTTCGTCGCGATGCCGTTCGGTGGCGGCGGCGCGCTGCATGTCGGCGCGCTGATCCGCGAGATTGGGCTGAAATGCGCGATCGTGCCGCGCTTCCCCGGCATCACGTCGGCGCTCGGGTGCGTGCTCGCGGATCTGCGCCACGACATGGTGCAGACCGTGAACATGATGCTCGACGGCTTGCAGCCGACCGCGCTGGAAATCCGCATGGCGGCCGCCGGCAAGGAGGCGAGTGCCGTGATCGCGGCGGCCGGCATTGCGGTCGATCGCATCGACGTGATTTACGAACTCGACATGCACTATCTCGGACAGACCCACACGGTTTCGGTGCCGCTGCCCGTGGAGGCCGATGCGCGCGGCGTCAGCGAGGCTCTCGTGCGCAAGGCGTTCGAGACATCGTACTCCGCCTCGTTCAGCCGGCTGCTGCCCGGCCTCGCGGTGCGCATCGTGTCGCTTCGCGTTGCCGCAATCGGGCGGCGGCCCGCGTTCGATTTCTCGGTGTTCGCGCCGGATGCCTCGGCCTCCCTCGAAAAGGCAAGAGCTGGCGTGCGCAAAGTCTGGTTCGCCGGCGGCTGGTGCGAAACGAGCGTCTGGTCGCGGCTTGCGTTGCCCGCCGGCGCGACCATCGAAGGTCCCGCGATCCTCGAACAGCCCGACGCCACCACGGTGATCGAGCCAGGCCATGTGGGGCGCGTCGATGCGCTCGGCAATGTGATCGTGGAGCCCGCATGAGCAAGGCGACGACAGCTCTTATCCTCGGCGACTTGCAAAACGATTTCCTCCATCCCGAAGGGGCGTACGGCCGCGCGAAGCAATCGGCTGCCGACATTGCCGCCCTGCCCGCTCGACTCATGCCGCTGGTCAAGGCCGCGCGCGAGAACAACATCCTCATGGTGGCGACCTTGTTCACGCTTGTGCCCGGCCGTGGCGGTGAGCCGATCATCTCGCCGCATCTCAAATCGCTGCGGCCATTCCTGAAGAAGGGCGACTTCGCGCCCGCAAGCTGGGGTCAACAGGTGATCGACGAACTCGCGCCCGCCGACATCAATGTCGAGAAGATCGCGTATTCGGCATTTCATATGTCTCGCCTCGAATGGGTGCTGAAGAAGTGCGGCATCGAGCATCTCTATTTCACCGGCATCGTCACCAACGGCGGCGTCGCGTCGACAGTGCGCGATGCGCATGTGCGCGAATTCCGCTGCACGGTGATTGCGGACGGCTGCGCGGCGTTTTCGCGCGAGACGCATGATGCGGCGATCGAGGGCCTGCGGCCTGTCGCGAAAGTGATCACGGTCGCGGATGCGATGCACGACTTCGCCGCGTTATGATGGCGGCATGACGTTTCGCTCCCTTCTCGCGCTCGCTTTCACGCTGCTTGCAACAGCGGCCTTCGCCGAGCCGGTTTTCCCGCCAGGCTCCCGCGTCGGGCTTGTGCCGCCGGCCGGGATGACACCGAGCGCGTCGTTCCAGGGCTTCGAGGACCGCGCGAAAGGCGCAATGCTCGTCGTCACCGAACTGTCCGTGCAAAGCTACGCCAAGGTCTTGCAGGATTTTGCGCCCGAGCAGATGCAGGCCGGCGGCATGGAGCAGATCGCGCGCGAGAAGATTCCACTATCCGGCGGCGAGGGATTGCTCGTCGTCGCGCGGCAGACCGAGAACGGCGTCGCGCTGCGCAAGTGGGCGCTGCTGGGGCTCGCCGATGACCTGACGGCGGTGGTCATCGCGACGTTGCCCGAAGCTGCACGGGATGCCTATCCGGATGCCGCGCTGCGCGCCGCGCTCGCGAGCGTCGTGGTGCGCGACAAGCTGTCACCGGACGAGATGCTCGCCGTCCTGCCCTACCGGCTCGCCGATCTCGGCGGCTTCCGGCTGTTGCGCGCCACGCCGGACGGCACCGCCGTGCTTACGCTCGGGCCGAACGACACGACGCTTCCAGCCGAGCAACCCTATTTCATGATGGCGCCGCGCGCCGCCGAGCCGCCGCAGCCGGCCGAGCGCGACCGCTTTGCGCAGCGCGCGTTGATGGCGTTCGTCAACCGCCCGAACCTGCGTGTCGTCACCGCGGAACAGATCCGCATCGGCGGCGTGCCGGGTCATCAGATCGTCGCGGTCAGCAAGGACGACCGCACCGGCGACGATCTCGTGCTGGTGCAGTGGCTGCGCTTCGGCGGCGCCGTGGTGCAGATGTTCGGCATCGCGCGGCGGGACCAATGGGACGCGGTGCTGCCGCGCATGCGCGCACTGCGCGACGGATTTCAGGGCAAGTAGTCCAAAAACCAAAACCCCGGCCGAAGCCGGGGTTCTGTCTTGTGGCGTGAGGCTCGCTTACTGCTGCTGCGGAGCCTGCTCCTGCTGCTGCTGCGGAAGCTGGAGCTGCACTTGCGTGTTGCCGGCCGGCGCCGAGGCGACTTCCTTGGTGCACACGTCCTTGAACACCACCAGGTTGTCCGGCGTGTATTCCTTGGTCAGGCAGGTGCAGGGCCGCGGGGCCGCAACAACCGGGGCAACCGCGTAGGTCGTCGCAACGGCGCCGTAGATCAGCGGGCGGTGCCAGCGAACGTGAACGTGACAGCGGCCGTGGATGCGGCACCAATTCGGGTGACGGTGTCCGATGCGGATGTGACGGCGGCCGATATGACCGCGGCCGATGCGATGCACGCCGCCGATGTGGCGCATGCCGCCGACGCGCATTCCGACGTGGCCGCCGCCGCCGCCACGGCTGAAACCGCCGCCGAAGCCGCGCGCATCGGCCGAAGTCGTGGTTGCGAGGGCAGCGATACCAAGCGAGGCAACGGCTGCCAGCGCCAGCATGGTGGTACGGAACTTGAACATGACTGTCTCCTTTGGGGCTTCGCTACGTGAGCGATTGTCTGTCGTTCGGCCATTGGTCGCCCCGGCCCCACGAGTTGGTTCACCGTTCGGTGACATTTTCGGCCTTTAATGTCCGGCACTTGGCGTTCATCGGGCGTTCATCGACGGGAATTCGCGTCCGGATGCGCTCCACTCGGGTGCGATGTTGCGGCGAAACAACGGCGCGCAAGGACGTATGCGCGAACTCGATCGGATGACTTGATCGCGCGTGCGCGCGCGCGCAAACACGGAACGCGAGCGGACTCTCGCGGGGCTTGGGGAAAATTCGGTGCCACGGTGTATCGCTACAGGAGTTGCAAGCGCGGATTGCCGGCGCGCGCTGGTCGCCGCGAGCGTTGTGGCGATATTCGCCGCTGCCGCGACACCTGCCGCCGCCTACGAGCGCTGGGGATTGTTTGGCCCCGCCATCCAGCAGCGGCCCGAGCCCGTCGTGGCGCCGGTCAAACGGCTGAGCAAGGAGGCGAAGGCGCGCAAATACATCGCCGAACAGATCAAGGTCCCTGAGAAGCTGCCGCCGGGGCCGCTGCAGATCGTCATCTCGATCAAGAAGCAGCAGTTGACGCTCTATGCCGGCGGACAAGCGGTCGCGCAGTCGCAAGTCTCGACCGGCGTGCCGGGCCATCCGACGCCGCTTGGCGTCTTCAGCGTCATCCAGAAGCAGATCTACCACGAGTCGAATCTCTACAGCAGCGCGCCGATGCCCTACATGCAGCGCATCACCTGGTCGGGTGTCGCGATGCATCAGGGCGTCGTGCCGGGACGGCCGGCCTCGCACGGTTGCATCCGGCTTCCAGCGGAGTTCGCGAGGCGCCTGTGGAGCATCACCCGCGTCGGAACGCGCGTGATCATCGCGCAGGACGATGTCGTACTTGCCGACATCGCCAGCCCGCGCCTGTCCGCGCTCGCGCCGGGCGTCGGCGTCAGCCTCAGCGCCGAGACGCCGCCCGGCAAGATCAGGTTTGCGACGGTCGAGAGCGTGTCCGATGCACCGCTGAAGGGGTCGCTCGACGCGCGCGACGAGACGCGGATTGAAAGCGCGATCGACCGGATGGTGCAGGCCGGGGTGGCCGAAGCCGACGCGCATCCCGGCGATGACGAGAAGATCGCATTTGCGCCGGAGAAAAATGGCACCGCGGCGACTCCCAAGGACCCGATGCTGCGGCCCGGCCCGATCTCGGTCTACATCAGCCGCAAGACCGGCAGGCTGTACGTGCGCAAGGGCTTCGACGAGGTATTCGACGCCCCGGTCACGATCGCAGAACCGGACCGCCCGTTTGGGACGCACCTGTTCACCGCGCTCGGCGGCAAGGATGAAACCGGACTGCGCTGGAACGTCGCCTCGTTGCCGGTCGACCGCACGGTGAAGCCAGGAAAGTATCTTTCCACGGTCACGCCGCGTGGCGAAAAGCTGCGCAAGGAGCTTGTCGCGCCCGAGTACGAGGTGATGCCGCCGGGAGATCCGGGCGCCGCGCTTGCACGCATCACGATCCCGGATGCGGCGCTCGCGCGCATCACCGAACTGATGTCGGCGGGCGCCTCGCTGATCGTTTCCGATGCCACGTACAGCCACGAGACCGGCCGCGGCACCGACTTCATCGTGCTGACGCGCTGAGCGCCCAACCCCCGTCGCGATTTATTACGATTTGATGAGCAGCCGTTTGCCGCTGCGATCGGTTGCCAAGGGCAATGGTCAGTGCCCTCCGGTCATTTGAGCCGCAAGAATCTTCTCTTCACGGCGCGCTTCACGAAATAATGTCGCCCGCTCGGCTCAGCGTCGTCGCCAATTTGGGCAACGCACGGCTTGCTGTTTCTTGGCGCCCAATCTATCGCGTTTCTGACCGCGCGGAACCGTGAAACGGCCCGCCGCTTTTCGCAGCCGAATGGGAACCGCCGCGCAACCATCGCGTTGGCAGCACTTAGCGTCGTGCGGGAGAAACCCCATGAAGATCCGAGTCGGTTGCGACCTGACCTATGAGTTTGCCAGCCCAACCCCGATGGTGCTGATGCTCAATGTGCATCCGTCGCGCGCCTCCGACCTGCTGGCTCCCGACCTGATCCGGCTTGCGCCGCTGCGCCCGCTCTCGGTCTACACCGACGCGTTCGGCAATATCTGTTCGCGGCTCGTGGCGCCCGCCGGCGAACTGCGCATCGTGACGGACACCGTGGTGCATGACTCCGGGCTGCGCGATCCGGTCGCGCCGGATGCGCAGCAGCACGCGGTTGCCGATCTCCCGCACGACGCGCTCCAATTCCTGATGGGCAGTCGCTACTGCGAGACCGACCGCCTGTCGGAATTCGCCTGGTCGATGTTCGGCAAGACCCCGGCGGGTTGGGCGCGCGTGCAGGCGATCGTCGATTTCGTGCATCAGCACATCAAGTTCGACTACCTGCGAGCGCGCGCGACCAGGAGCGCGGCCGACGTGGTCGAGGAGCGCGTCGGCGTGTGCCGTGACTACGCGCATCTTGCGGTGACGCTGTGCCGCTGCATGAACATTCCGGCGCGCTACTGCACCGGCTATCTCGGCGACATCGGCGTACCGCGCGATTCAGCCCCGATGGATTACAGCGCCTGGTTCGAGGTCTATCTCGGCGGACGCTGGTACACGTTCGATGCGCGTCACAACGAGCCGCGCATCGGCCGCATCGTGATCGCGCGCGGCCGCGACGCCGCCGATGTCGCGATCTCGACCACGTTTGGCTGGAACCGGCTGAAGAACTTCACCGTGCGGACCGATGAAGTAACGGATGCCGATGCGGTTGCGGCGCCGGAACAGATGGTGGCGTAAGCGCCGCGCAGGGCACGACCGCACGCGTTGTTGCGCGCGCCGTCGCGGTCACAAGGCGCTTTCACAGCGAAATGATTGCGCAGCGGCTTTCGGTCGGCGCGAGGAGTATTATCTCCGGGTCCTGAACGGCAAGGAAGCCCATGCGCATTCATGCGATTCAAACGGGACTGGTGCAAATCAAGACGAGCCAGGTCGATGGACGCGGCCATGGGCTCAAGCGCCAGCTTGCACCGCTGTTCGACGATCACTGGTCCGGCTGGTTGCCGACACTCGCTTGGGCGATCGAGCATCCGGATGGCGTCATTCTGGTCGACACCGGCTCGACCGCGCGGCTCAAGAGCCTTCCCAAATGGCATCCGTATTTCCGTTACGCCGTGCATTTCGACATCGAGCCCGAGCAGGAGGTCGGGCCGCAACTGCGCGCGCTCGGCATCGGGCCGCGGGATGTCCGACGCGTGCTGATGACGCATGTGCATATCGATCATGACGCGGGGCTTGGCTACTTTCCGGATAGCGAGGTGCTGGCGAGCCCGGGCGAAATCGCGCGCGCGTCGGGTCTCGCGGGACGCATTCGCGGCTATCTGCCGGAACGCTGGCCAACCTGGTTCGACCCGAAGCCGCTCGATTTTCTCGATGAGCCCTATGGCCCGTTTGCGCACAGCCGCCGCTTGACGACCCGCGGCGATATCGTCGCGGTGCCGACGCCGGGCCACACGCCCGATCATCTGTCGGTCATCGTCGAGGACGGTGACGCGGCGATCTTCCTTGCGGGCGACGCATCCTACACCGAGCACAACATGCTTGCAGGACGCATCGATGGCGTGAGCGTGAGCGAGGACGACGCAGCCGCTACGCTGAAAACAATCCGCGATTTCGCGGCCACGCGGCCGACAATCTATCTGCCGACGCACGATCCGGAGTCGGCACAGCGCCTCGCGCAGCGCCGGACAGTCGCACTGCCGGACCAGCCGGTCCGGCTCCGACAGGGTGCGGCCGGTCGGCGCCCCGCAGGCAACGGTGCAGTCCGCACCGGTGCGGCTGCAACACGGCCGTGATGCTGCTTCGACAAATGGCGAGCACGGCTACGCCCCGGGCAACTTCACCGGCATGGAGTCCGAGTTCGACGTCGACCGCAATGACCGGCGTCCTCGCCGTACGCCGGCGGCGGATACTAAGCTCCGCTCACCAGCCCCCGGACCGGCGTTTCCCCGCGCCGGTTCCGGCTGCCCGCCTTCACACACGCCGGCTTTGGTGCATAAGCTCCGGTCAACGGAGTTGATGCATGCCCGGCCCGAGGCTGTTCGAACCGATCTCGATCCGCGACGTGACCTTGAAAAACCGCGTCGTGGTCGCGCCGATGCACCAGTATTCGGGCGTGAAGGGTTTCGCGACCGACTGGCACCTGATGAATGTCGGGCGTTACGCGGCGGGCGGCGCCGGCCTCGTGTTCATGGAATCCACCAAGGTCGAGCGGCGGGGCTGCGGCACTCTTGGCGATCTCGGCCTGTGGGACGACGCGTTCATTCCCGGACTGAAGCGTTGCGTCGATTTCATCCGGCAGCATAACGCGGTGCCGGGGATCCAGCTCGGGCATTCGGGCCGCAAGGCGCGGCGCTTCCGGCCGTGGGAAGGCGGCGCGCCGCTCAAGCCGAGCGCCGAGATCGACGACTGGGACGCCTGGGAGCTTGTGTCGTCGAGCGGGATCAACTCGCCCGACACCGATCCGACGCCGCGCATGCTGACGCGCGCCGAAATCCCGCAAATGATCGAGCGCTGGGGCCAGGCGGCGCGGCGCGCGCACGAGGCGGGCTTCGACGTACTCGATATTCATGGGGCGCACGGCTACCTGATCCACCAGTTCCTTTCGCCGTTCTCCAACGTGCGCAATGACGAGTACGGCGGCAGCGAACTTAACCGCATGCGCTTCGCCATCGAGGTGGTGGAGAGCGTGCGCGCGCATTGGCCTGCGTCGAAACCGCTCTTCCTGCGCCTCTCGGTGCAGGACGATGCCGGCTGGGGCCCGGACCAGAGCGTCGCGCTCGCGAAACTGGTCAAGCCGAAGGGCGTCGATGTGATCGATTGCTCGTCGGGCGGCATGCGCGGCTCGCCGGTGGTGAGCGCCGGCCCGGTCACCTACGGTTACCAGGTGCCGTATGCGGAGCGGCTGCGGCGCGACGCCGATATCATGAGCATGGCGGTCGGGTTGATCGTGCATTGCGATCAGGCCGAGCAAATCTTGCAGGAAGGCCGCGCCGACCTGATCGCGCTCGCGCGCGAGCTGCTCTACAATCCGAACTGGCCGATGGATGCCGCGCAGAAGATGGGCGTCGACAAGGAGTTCGCCTCGGTGCCCTCGCCGCAGGCTTACTGGCTCGCCAAGCGCGCGCAATCGGTGAAGAGCGTGCTGCCCTCGACCTACATGAAGGGCATGAACGCCGGTTGAGGCGTCGGTCGTAATGGCCAATTCCACGAAGATCGTGATCTGCGGCGCCGGCATCGCGGGAGTAGCGGCGGCCTATGCGCTTGCCGTCGAGCACGGCGCCGAAGACGTGACGATCGTCGAGCCGGGAAACCCGCTCTCGCTCACCTCCGACAAATCCACCGAGGCCTACCGCAACTGGTGGCCCGGCCCGGATTGGGCGATGACCGCCTTCATGAATCGCAGCATCGATCGCATCGAGACGATCGCGCGCGCGACCGGCAACCGCATCAACCTCAATCGCCGCGGCTATGTGTTCGCCACCGCCGATGCCGGCAAGATCGATTTCCTGCACACGATGGCGAGAACCGCCGAGACGCGCGGCGCCGGCACGGCGCGGTTTCACGACACCGCGTCGAGCGTCTACACGCCCTCGCCCGAACGCGGCTTCGACCTCGCGCTCAACGGCGCGGACGTCATCACCGACACGAGCCTGATCCGCCGGCATTTCCCGTATCTGGCGCCCGATACCATCGCGGTCGCGCATGCGCGGCGTGCCGGGTGGCTTAGCGCGCAGCAGCTCGGCGCGGCAATGCTGGAAGCGGGGCGCGAACGCGGCGTGAAGCTTTTGCGCGGAAAGGTCGTCGGCATCGACGCCGACGCGCGCGTGCGCGCCGTGCATGTGGAGACCGCGGGAGAACGCCGCTCGATCGAGGCGACGCACGTCGTGCTCGCCGCCGGGCCGATGCAGAAACAGATGGCACAGCTCATCGGCGTCGATTTGCCGATCTATGCCGAGCGCCATCACAAGGTCAGTTTCGCCGATACGCAAAGCGCGGTGCCGCGTTCGGCGCCGATGATGATCTGGCTCGATGCGCAGCATTTGCCGTGGAGCGCGGAGGAACGCGCGGCGCTAGCGGAAGATTCCGAGGCGCGCTGGCTGCTGGGCGAATTTCCCGCGGGCGTGCACGGGCGCCCCGATGGCGCGCACGCGACGCTGGTGCTGTTCAACCATCATGGCGACGCGGTCGAGCCCGAATTTCCACTGCCGGAACCGCCGCCGCATTGCGCCGAGATCGCATTGCGCGGCATGTCGACCATGGTGCCGGCGCTGCAGGCGTATGGCGGGAAATTCTCTCGGCCCTACGTCGACGGCGGCTACTACATCAAGACGCGCGAAAACCGCCCGCTGATCGGCCCGGTGCCGGTCGAGGGTGCCTATGTATCGTGCGCCTACTCGGGCTTCGGCGTGATGGCGTCGTGCGCGAGCGGAGAACTGATCGCGCGGCACATCACGGGTGGCGCGCTCCCCGACTACGCGCCAGCCTTCCTGCCGTCGCGCTACCAGGATCCCGCGTACCGCGCGCTGTTGGACACATGGGGCGACGGCGGACAGCTCTGACGCGTTCGCAAGCCTGCGCTACACTGCGAGCCGGCAACCCTTGCAAGGAACCCCGATGCCTCACGAAAACGGCCTGATCGCGGTCGACAAAATGGGCACCAAAGTCCTGTTTCTCGATCCGGTCACGTTCGAGACGCAGGTCGTGCTCGACGGCTTTGCGCGCACCGTGCACGAGTTGCTCGTCGTGCCGGAAACGGGCTTTGCCTATGTGCCGATCTTCGGTGACGGCATTCACGGCCGCAATCCGAACCCCGGCCATACGCTCTGCATCTTCGACCTCAAGACGCGCACGCACGCACGCGACATCGACATGCGCCCCTACATCGCGCCGCATACGCTCAAGCTCGGGCCGGATGGGATGATTTACATCACCTGCGAGAACAGCGCTGTGGTCGCTGTGATCGATCCGGCGACGCACACGGTCGTCGATGCGATCTCTTCCGGCTCGACCAATGGCCATCGCCTGATCATCTCGCCGGACGGCCGGCGGCTCTACACCGAGAACGAGGAAGACGCGACCGTGTCGGTGATCGACCTACCGGGACGAAAGCTGCTCGGCAAGATCACAACGCCGCATGCGCTCGCCGGCATCGCGATCACGCCGGACGGCTCAACGCTGGTGGCGGTCGACGACGAGGAGCCGGCGCTGTTCCTGATCGACGTTGAAGCCGAGAAAGTCACCCGCACCGTGCGCCTCGAAGGCGTTCCGGAACCCGCGCAGATCGCGCGCTACAGCCCGGACAACAGCGTGATCGCCGTCACCAGCGTGCGCGCCGGCACGGTCAGCCTGATCGATCCGTCATTCCGCCAGCAGACCGCCATCAAGGTCGGCAGTCAGGCGATGGACATGGCGTTTCGCGGCGACGAACTGTTCGTCGCCTGCCAGGGCGACGGCTCGGTGCATGTCGTCGATATCCCGTCGGGGCGCGTCAAGCACAGTTTCCAGGCCGGCAAAGGCTGCGAGTCGCTGGGCTTCTTTTGATCGTCTTCCGCGTTAGAATGCCGTCAGCAGGAGCAAAGCGATGAACGCACAACAGAATGCCGAGGCCTCGACGATCGAGCGCGAGACAGCGCCCGAGAAATCGCCATTGACGCAAATCGAGATCGATCAGCGCGTGTTCGATCTTTACGACGAGTATTGCCATGGCGCGATTGACCGCCGCGAGTTTCTGGCGCGCGCCGCCGCGGTGACGATCGGCGGTCTCGCGATGGCGCAGGCGCTGCTGCCCCGCTATGTGCAGGCGCAGACGATCTCGTTCACCGATCCGCGGATCAAGGCGCGCTATGTGAGCTACCCCTCGCCCGGCGGCACGTCCGGCACGATGCGCGGTTACCTGGTGCAGCCGAGCACGCCCGGACCCCACCCTGTCGTGCTGGTGATCCACGAGAACCGCGGGCTCAATCCGTACATCGAGGACGTGGCGCGCCGCGCAGCCACCGATGGCTTCCTCGCGCTCGCGCCGGACGGTCTGTCGCCGGTCGGCGGCTATCCGGGCAACGACGACGACGGCCGCACGCTTCAGGCGAGCCTCGACCAAGGCAAGCTGCGCACCGACATGGTCAACAGCGCGCGCTATCTCAAGAGTCAGCCGAACTCGACCGGCAAGCTCGGCGCCACGGGTTTCTGCTGGGGCGGCGGCACGACGAATTTTCTCGCCGCAACGCTTGGGGCCGACATGAAAGCCGGCGTCCCGTTCTACGGCGCCGCGGCCGAGACCGCGGCCGTTCCGGCCATCAAGGCGGCGCTCATGGTCCAGTACGCCGAGAACGACGAGCGCATCAACGCGATGTGGCCGGCCTACGAGGCGGCGCTGAAAGCGAACAGCGTGACGCACGAGATGCACACGTATCCGGGCACGCAGCACGGCTTTCACAACAACTCCACGCCGCGCTACCACGAGGCGTCCGCGAAGCTCGCCTGGGACCGGACGATTGCGTTCTTCAGGAAGCATCTCGCCTGAGGGCGATCGTCACGGTCGAGGTGCGAGGGTTTATTGCACGCGCGAGGCAGATGCACCGGCGAATAATGGCAGGCGAGCGGTTACGTCGCGGGCTGTCGACGAAATGTGGGCTGGTCATGCTGTGATGTTTGGGAGATGATCCAGCATATCCGTTCCAGAGAAAGCGGCCGATCCCACCAAGAGCCGCAAGAAAAATCTTCGATAGACGGCAGGCGGGGAGGAAAGCCATGCCGACAGCAGAGAGCAAGGCTGCCAAGAGGGGCTGGCAGATTGCCTGCCTGTCTCTGCTTGCCATCTTCCTGCCTGCGCTCGTCACGTCGCTTGGCTACTCGCTGATCGACGCACTCGGCCCGGGTCCCGGCTTCTTTCCGTTCTGGCTCAGCCTCATCGGCGCGGTGCTCTCCGCCGCAATGCTGGCGCAGGCGACCGTCGCGAAGGCTGACGAAGAAATCGCCGTCAGCCCGCCGGACCGGAGCGTGATGCTTCAGGCGATTGGCATGCTCGTCGCGCTGATCGCGGCGGCCGCGCTGTTCGAACCGCTCGGATACCGCCTGACCATGCTGCCGTTCATCGCAGCCATGCTGGTCATTCTCGGTGCGCGGTCATGGCTCGCCATCGCGCTTACCGCGCTCGCCGGAAGCTTCGGCATCTTCCACGTCTTTTATCACTGGCTCAAGGTACCGTTGCCGATTGGCGAATTCGGTCTGTGAGGCGGATCGATGGACACGCTTCAACATCTGATGACAGGCGTGACGGCGGCACTAAGCCTTCAGAATCTCACCTTTGCGTTGATCGGATGCGTGCTCGGCACGCTCATCGGTGTGCTGCCGGGCCTTGGGCCCGCGGCCGGCACCGCAATCCTGATACCGCTGACCTTCAAGCTCGACCCGACCGGCGCCCTGATCATGCTCTCTGCGATCTACTACGGCGCCATGTATGGAGGCACGATCACCTCGGTGCTGATCAACGTGCCGGGCGAAGCTGCCTCGGTCGTCACCTGTATCGACGGGTACCAGATGGCCAAGCAGGGGCGCGGCGGCACCGCGCTCGGCATCGCGGCGATCGGATCGTTTGTCGGCGGGATTTTTGCGACCATCGCTCTCGTCGTTGTCGCCCCGCCACTGGCACAGGTCGCGCTGAAGTTCGGGCCGCCGGAGTTCTTCGCACTGATGCTGGTCGGCCTGTGCCTCATCACCGGCCTCGGTGGCCGCTCGCTGCTGGCTGGCCTCGCGATGGCCGTGCTCGGGCTCCTGATTGCCATGATCGGAATCGATCCGGTGCGCGGGGCCCCGCGCTTCACCTTCGGTATTCCGAGCCTTTACGACGGCCTCGGATTCATTCCTGTCGTGATGGGCCTGTTCGGCGTCGCCGAAATCCTTCTCGCCATTCAGCAGCCGCACCGGCAGGTCATCAAGACCAACCTCGCCTCCTTGCTGCCTTCGCGCGAGGAGTGGCGCCGCTCAGTTGGCGCGATCGGACGCGGCACCGGCATTGGCTTTTTCCTCGGGCTTATTCCGGGTGTTGGAGCGATCATTCCGACCTTCGTGGCCTACGTGTTCGAGAAGCGCCTTTCGAAAAATCCGGAGCGGTTCGGCCAAGGCGCTATTGAGGGTGTGGCGGCGCCGGAGAGCGCGAACAACGCGTATGCGAATGCGGCCATGATCCCGCTGCTGACGCTCGGCATCCCGAGCTCGCCGACCATCGCGGTGCTGATGGGCGCCTTCATCATCAACGGGCTGACGCCCGGGCCGTTTCTGTTCCAGGAGCGCCCCGATCTTGTCTGGGCCGTGATCGCCAGCTTCTTTCTCGGCAACATTCTGCTGCTGGTCCTCAATCTGCCCTTGGTCGGCTTGTGGGCGCGCATCCTGCACTTGCCGTATTCATATGTGTGCACCGGCACGCTCACGTTCTGCGTCATTGGCGCCTACAGCCTGCAACAGAACGTGTTCGACATTTACGTCATGATCGCGTGCGGCGTCATCGGCTACGGCATGCGCAGGATCGACATGCCGATCGCGCCCTTGGTGCTGGGGCTGATCCTCGGGCCGTTCCTGGAGAAGTCGCTGCGCACGTCGCTCGAGATGTCGGCCGGCGACTTCTCGATTTTCTTCACGCGCCCGCTTTGCCTGGTGCTGCTGGTGCTGGCCGCTGTCGTTCTCGTCGCTTCGGCGCTACGGTTGCCGCCGCGCGAGTTGAGGGAAGCGTCATCCAATTGATGCGAATCGAGAAGGTGACTTCGAAACAAGAGGGAGAATAGAAACATGCCCAAGCTCACGAAATGCCTCTCCGTTGCGGCGATCGTGCTCGCCGCGCTGACCGGGACTGCTACGGCGCAGCAGGATTTCCCCAACAAGCCGATCCAGTTGATGGTCGCTTACCCACCCGGTGGATCGACCGATATCGCGGCCCGCGTCGTGGCATCCATTGCCGAGAAGGCGCTCGGGCAGCCGATCGTCATCGTCAACCGCGGTGGCGCCGGCGGCCAGATCGGCTGGACGGAATTGGCGCGACAGAGGCCTGACGGCTACTACATCGGCTTCATCAACCTCCCCGCCACCAACACGGTAATCCTCGATCCGGAGCGCAGGGCCATCTTCACCGAGAAGGACTTCACGCCGATCATCAACCAGGTGCTCGACCCCGGCGTGATCTGGGTCAGGGCGGATAGCCCGTACAAGACCGTGCAGGACCTCATCGACGCGGCCAAGAAATCCCCGGGAACGATCCGTACCGCCACGACAGGCATCCTGTCGGACGACCATCTGGCGATCCTGATGACCGAGGAGGCAGCGCCGGGTGCGAAGTTCCGCATCGTGCACCTTGATGGCGGCGCGACGCAGTTCAAGGAGATCATGGGCGGTAACGTCGACGTCGCGTTCGACAATGTCGGTAGCATCGTGAAGCGCGTGCAGTCGGGCGAGGTGCGGGCATTGGCTGTGCTGGACGATGTTCGCTCCAAGTTCATGCCCGACGTACCGACCTCGAAAGAGGCCGGCTATCCGACGGTGATCTCGAATTCGACACGCGGAATCGCGGGTCCGAAGGGAATGCCGGCTCCGCTCGTGGCCAAGCTGCAGAGTGTCCTCAAGAAGGCGATGGAAGACCCCGAGCACGTGAAGAAGCTCGACGACCAGGGCATCGCTATCAAGATCATGATTGGTGACGAGTACGAAAAATACTTCGCCGAAACGCACGCCAAGGCGAAGAAGTACACGGAGTGGGCCAAGAACCGGCCGATGTGATCCTCGCGGCGCGGCGTTCTTCAGGAAGCATCTCGCCTGAGGGCGATGCTTCCCGCAGATCCCCAAACGCTCAGCGCAGCAGCGGCATCCTCAAGGTGAAGCACGTCAACTCAGGCGTCGAGGTCACGTCGATCGTGCCACCGTGCGCTTTGGCGATTTCGGAAGCGATATAGAGGCCGAGGCCCAGTCCCTGCTTGCTCGGCCGTACCTCGCCACGCGCGAACGGCTGAAACAACCGCTCCAACGCGGCGGGCGAGATCGGATCGCCCGCGTTGCAAACCGCAAGCTCGAACTCGTCATCGGTTTTCGCCGTGACCGTCACCGGCTCGCCCGCGAGGCCATGCGTCAATGCGTTGCCAAGCAAATTGGAGAAGAGTTGCCCGATCCGCACCGGGTCGGCATGCACGGGCTTGGTCAACGCGAAGTCCGTCTTGATGATCGACTCCGGGTGGGTGCTCTGCAATTCGTCGACCACCTGTTGGAGCGCCGGTTCGAGCGGCTGGGACGACGGCACCAGCGTTAATCCGCCACCCAGCCTGCCGCGTGCGAAGTCGAGGACGTTGTCGACCAGACTGGCCATTCGCATGACGCTCTTTTGCATCATGATGATGGTCGCCTCGGCCTTCTCGTCGAGTTTCGATTTCTGGATGAGCCGCGTCCCGGCGATGATGGATGCGAGCGGGTTGCGCAGGTCGTGCCCGAGCACGGCGATGAACTGTTCGCGCAGCTTCGCCTCCTCGCGCTGGGACGTCAGCGCGGTATCGCTCCGCAATCGCTCCACCGTTTCCTCTGCGACGCGCTGCTCCAGCGTCCCGGCAAATGCCTTGAGTTCGTCGCGCGCTTTCAGCAACTCGCGTTCGTAGCGGCGCCGGTCGCTCGCGTTAAAAACCGTAAGCCGGATGAATTGAGGCTTGCCCTCGGCATTCGTCCGCTCTGTCGCGTTGACGAGCACCGGAAACGCCGCTCCGTCTTTCTTGACGAGATCGAGCGCAACCTCGTTGAAGAATCCCTGCATCCGCAGCAGCGGCGCAAAGTGAGTTTCGTAAAAGATGCGTCCCGCGATGTTGAGGATGTCGTGCAGCCGCCTGCCGATCAGTTCGTCCGGCGCGTATCCGGTCCAGCGGCAAAAGGTCTGGTTGGCTTTGACGATATGTCCATCCGGCCGCAGCGAGAGGTACCCGCAGGGCGCGTTCTCGTAGAGGTCTTGCAGATCCTCTTCGATATGGTCGGGTTCAGACAAAGCCGCGCATCGCGGAAACAACCTCTTCGGGCGCGCTGAGGTTGGGGCAATGGCCCGTCGCTTTCAGAATCACAAGTTCGCTGTTGGGGATTTGCTTGTGCACGTACTCGCCGACCGCAATCGGAGCGATGACGTCCTCGCTACATTGCAGGATCAGCGTTGGTATCGTGACCTTCGCAAGGTCGGCCCGATTGTCGGAATTGAACGTGACGCGCGCAAACTCCTTCGCGATGTCCGGGTCTGTGCGGCAGAAGGAGTTGGTGAGTTCCGCACCAAGGTCGGGCCGGTCGGCGTTGCCCATGATCACCGGCGCCATCGCGGTGGACCAGCCCATGTGATTGTCAGCGAGGAAGTCCAGCAGTTCGGCAATCTGCTGTTCCTTGAAGCCGCCGACATAATCATCGTCGTCGATGTAACGGGGCGACGGCCCGACCATCACAAGGCTCTTGAACATCCCCCGCGCCTTGAGTGATGCAAGCAGCCCGATCATCGCACTAACCGAATGACCGACGAAAACCGCGTCTTTCAGCCCGAGTTCGTTGCCGATCTCGACAACATCCTCCGCGTAACCATGGAGCGTGGAATACTTTGCAGGATCGTAGGCCTTCAGGTCGGACCCGCCTGCGCCCACGTGATCAAAAAGGACGACACGGAATTTGTCCTCGAACGCAGGCGACACATGGCGCCACATGTTCTGGTCGCAGCCAAAGCCATGCGCGAAGACCATCGCGGTCTGGCCGGCGCCAGCCGTATGAACATTGTTGCGAACGACGGCCGACACCCGACCCCCTAAGCCGCCCCCCCGCGACATATGAATACATATCGCACGGCATCGGCGTCGTCACGGCCCGATCCGGAAGGAGTTCCGGACAAGTTCCCGATGACGACTGCCTGGCCCGCTCTACCGCGTCAGCCGCTCCAGCTCCGGGAACGGCTCATAGGCCGCGCCGTTGCACTCCTCGCGCGTCGCGGCCATCTGGTCGAGCTTGCCGGCGAGGAAGATCGCCAGATGCTCGCGCACGCCCGTGTAGGTGCCGCCCGCGGCCTTGGCGTTGAAGCGCACGCACGCCGCATAGCGTTCCACGCTGCCGACCTTGCGCAACGCCGGCTGCGAGATCCCGGCCGAACGGATACCGGTCGGATCGTTTAGGTAGCTGCGCTGATAGGCGAGGATCTCGGCGCGATAGTTGTCCGGGAAGACGTTCACGCTCACGCCACCGCGTGTCGTCTCGGTGCCTGAGTAGTCGCGCTCGCCGCTCGCGCAGCCCGCGAGCGCGAAGAGCAACCCAGCCAAAACCGGCAGCCGTCCCATGCGAGCAAAATGCCATGAACGGCACGGCGAATGGAAGGCGGTTGGCGAACGCCCGCCGAGTGTTTACCTCTGCGTGATGGTAGCCCTCTCGATCCTCGACCTTTCCCCGGTCACCACCGCGACGCCGCCCGCAGCGGCCTTGAACAACACGCTCGATCTTGCACGCTTCGCCGACACGCTCGGCTACACACGCTACTGGCTCGCCGAACATCACAACCTGCCGACCATCGCAAGCTCGGCGCCCGACATTATGATCGGGCAGGTCGCGGCGATCACCAAAAACATGCGCGTCGGCTCGGGCGGCGTGATGCTGCCGAACCATGCGCCGCTGATGGTGATGGAGCGCTTCAAGGTGCTCGAAGCGCTGTTTCCCGGCCGCATCGATCTCGGGCTCGGGCGCGCGCCCGGCACCGACCAGGTCACGTCGCTCGCGCTGCGCCGCCGGCAGGACACGAGCGGCGAGCAGGACGATTTCCTCGACCGCTTCCAGGAAATGATCCTGTTCGAGACCAAGGGCTTTCCGGCAAACCATCCGTTCTCGAAAGTGGCCGCGATGCCGACCGGCGTGCCGCTGCCGCCGATCTGGCTGCTCGGCTCCAGCGATTACTCGGCGCAGCTTGCAGCCCAGGTCGGCGCGGGATTTTCCTTCGCGTATCATTTCTCGGATTTCCCGCCCGAGATCCCGATGCTGGCGTATCGCAATGCGTTCAAGCCGTCAGCGTGGCGCGACACGCCTTACGCCATTCTCGGCGTCGCGGCGATCTGCGCCGACACGCAAGCCGAGGCCGATCGCATGGCGACGAGCGCGGACCTGCATTTCGCGCGCCGCGCGGTCGGCCAATACGGTCCGCTCGAAAGCCCGCAGGTCGCCGCCGCCTATCCGTACACGCCGATCGACCGCCAGCGCATCGAACACAATCGCAGGCGGCTGATCGCAGGCTCGCCTGCGCAGGTGCGTGAGCGCATCGCGGCGCTCGTCGACGTGACGAAAGCCGACGAGGTGATGATCACCACGATGGTGTTCGACCACGCGGCGCGGAAGCGGTCGTACGAATTGCTGGCAAGGGAGTTTGGGTTGGGGGCGGGTGTGGAACCAGCCGTCGCGGCGCAATAGGTATGCTGTTGCCGGCGCGGTAAGCTCCAACCGCCGGGTTAGAAAACTGGCGGATGCTTGGCTGCGAGGTCACGCGCGCTCACGGTCGTCGGGCAGCGCTCGGTCCCGAGCAACGTCCCTTCTACGAGCATCCTACAAGCATCCGCCGTTTACCGATCATTAGCCAAATTCGTATGCTGTAAACGCCTTCATCCTGCCCTATCTAGGCGGCATAGACGTGGCGCGGTTGGGATGGCCGTGGTTCGGGGAGTTTCCGGAGATGATCTTGCGTTCGGCCTTTGGCCTGCTGCTAGGCGGGCTTGCGGCGTTCGAAGCCGCGCAGGCGCAGCCCTACCCGACCTACTATCCCCCGGCAAACACACAGGTTTACCCGCCCTATCGGCCGGTTCCCGGCGCCGCGATCACGGATGACGACGACGACGACGATCTGCCGCCGCACCTGCGCGCGGCGCCGGGAAGTTATCCGCCGCCGCCCGGCGGATACGTCTTCCCCAATGACCCGCGCGGACAGCGCGTGGCGCCGCCCATGCAGCGCGAAGCCCTTCCGGCGCCGCGCGATTCCGGCCCCGTTTACGGCGGGCGCCCGCCGCCCGTGGTCTATGGCGACCGCATCCCCGACGCGTATCCGCCAGCCTATCCGCCGCCAGCCTACGGCCGCGCTCCGCTCGGCAGCGGCCAGCCGGAAAGCTATGGCACCGCCCCACAGCCCGGCTTTGCGCCGAACCAGCCCGCATACGGCGCGGCTCCGCCCGCCGCCTCTCAGGACCAGCAGAGCCCGATGCAGCTCGCGCCCGGCGCGCGGCCTTCGCGCGACGTTACCGGCGCGGTGCCGCCGAATACGGTCGCAACGCTTCCGCCCGAGGATCAGCCCGAGGATGGCAAATTCGAGCTTCCTGCGCAGTTCAAGCGACAGATCGTGAACTTCCAGTCGCCCGAGCCCGCCGGTACGCTGGTGATCGATACGGCGAACACCTTCCTCTATCTCGTGCTCGGCAACGGGCAGGCGATGCGCTACGGCATCGGGGTCGGTCGCGAAGGCTTCACCTGGGCGGGCGCCGAGCGCGTCGCGCGCATGGCCGAGTGGCCCGACTGGCATCCGCCGGCCGAAATGATCGAGCGCCAGCCCTATCTGCCGCGCTTCATGGCGGGCGGCGAAGGCAATCCGCTCGGCGCGCGCGCGCTCTATCTCGGCAAGACGCTCTACCGCATCCACGGCACCAACCAGCCATCGACGATCGGGAAATACGTGTCCTCGGGCTGTATCCGGCTGACGAACGACGACATCGCGGATCTCTACAGCCGCGTACAGGTCGGCACCCGCGTCGTGGTGCTGCCGGGGTCGCCGCCGGCGCAGGCGTCGAACGAGCCACCACCGCAGCAGCAGCCGGTGCAGCGGCGGTAATCTCGCACGCCTTTCAGGACTGAAATGCCCGGCATAGCCCGTCGAAGACGGGCGTGAACGCCCTGACGGCCGGGCATTTTCATTTTGCGTCTTGCGCCAACCCTCTGGCCATCGCCTCGACCATCACAGTCACCTGCTCGCGCAGCACGGGCAGCGGCAGGTGCTGCAGCTTTTCCTCCAGCCCGATCAGCACGATGCCGTGCACGGCCGAAAACAGCGAGCGCGCCAGCAGCGCGCGGCGTAGCGGCGGAAGCGCCGGCGCGAGCTTGCGCAACGGCTCCTCGATGTAGGCGAACAGGCGGGCGAGGTTCGCCATGTACCATGTGGGAACCTCCTTGCCTTCCGGGAGGCGGTGATCGAACAGCACGCGCCAGCGCCGTGTGTTCGCCGCCGCGTAGTCCGTGTAGGCGAGGCCCAGATGGACGAGGGTCGTGATCGCGCCTCGCTGGGGGTCGGCGCTGTCGCCGCCCGCAACGGTGAGCGTCTTCTCGAGCTGTTCGAGCGTCAGCGCGTTCACGGCGAAAATCAGGCCGTCGAGATCGGCAAAGACGTTGTAGATCGCCCCCACCGAGCAGCCGACCTTGTGGGCGAGGTCGCGCGCCTTCATGCCGCGCAAGCCCTCGCTCTCGATCATGCGCTCGGCGACCGCGATCAGCGCTTCCCTCAATTTTCGGCGGCGGACAACCGCCTTCGCCTCGTAAACCATTGATTAACCATGGTGTTGAACAGCGTTCAAATTTATCTTGAACCTTGTTCACGTTTCAGGATACAAACCATTCGTGAACGTTGTTCATAACACCGGAGAGAGCGATGCTCAAGACTATTGTGACCTTGTTCCGCGGCGCGGCGTTCCGTGCCGAGGAAGAATTCGCCGATCGCAGCGCGCTGCTGATCCTCGACCAGCAGATCCGCGATTCCGCGGCCGGCATCGAGCGCGCCAAGCGCGCGCTCGCGGTGGCGATTGCGCAGGACGAAGCCGAGGGCAAGCGCCTCGAGACGACGCTTGCCCGGATCGCAGACCTCGAAGAGCGCGCGGTCGCGGCGCTTGGTAGCGGCAGCGGCGAACTCGCCACCGAGGCGGCGGAAGCGATCGCCGTCATGGAAGCCGACAGAGATGCCATCCGCGAGGCGCGCACGACCTTCGCGCGCGAGATCGCGGGATTGAAGGCGGCCGTGCGCCGGTCCGCCCAGCGCCTGGCCGAACTGGAACGCGGGCGGCGCATCGCACTCGCGGCCGAGTCGGTCCGGCGGCTCAAGACCGGCCACGGGTTCGGCAACCCAGGCGGGGCTACCGCGCTCGCCGACGCCGAGGCGACGTTGCGGCGGCTGCGCGAGCGCCAGACCGAGGATGCGGCGGCCGCGAATGCCTTCGACACGCTCGACAGCGAGGCCAATCCGGCCAGCGTTGCGGAGCGGCTCGAAGCCGCGGGCTTCGGCAAGCGCACGCGCCCGACCGCCGCCGACGTGCTCGCCCGCCTGAAGCAGAAAACTCCCGCACCCGTAGCCTGAACCAAATTCACCCCAACTGACACAGAGAAAGGAAACCCGTCATGAACCCGCAAGTCACACAAGCCAGCCCGCATTCCGCCGCCTGGGTCACCTTCACCTACGCGTCGTTCTTCGCTTCCGTCGGCATGGTCGGCATCGGCGTACTCTTCGCGCCGGTCGACATCTGGATCAAAGCCTATTTCGCGATGGGGGCCGCGCTGCTGGTGCAGTCCTGCATCACCATGACGAAGACGCTGCGCGACATGCACGAGGGCTCCAAGCTCGTGAACCGCATCGAGGACGCGCGCGCCGAGCGCCTGCTGATGGGGATGGAGCGCGGCAAGGAGTGACGCAAGCAGCGATCCCGTTCGCCCGCAAGGGCGAACGGGACGACAGCAGAGAGTTTCGCTACCATTCGCGGGCCTTGAGAGGAATCACCGATGTCCAATTCCCTGATGACGTCCCGCCGCTTCGCGCCTCTGTTCTGGTGCCAGTTCTTCTCGGCGTTCAATGACAACTTTCTGAAGAACGCGCTGGTGTTCCTCATCCTGTTCAGGGCCGGATTCGAGGAGAGCACGGCCAATACGCTGGTTACGCTCACGGCCGCGGTTTTCATCGGGCCGTTCTTCTTTCTGTCGGGCTTGGGCGGCCAGATGGCCGACCGCTTCGACAAGGCGATCGTGGCGCAGCGCGTGAAGCTCGCCGAGATCGCGGTCTCGGCGCTTGGCGTGATCGGTTTCTGGCTGCATTCCGTGCCGATCATGTTCGTCACGCTGTTCCTGTTCGGCGTGATCGCGACGCTGTTCGGCCCGATCAAATACGGAATCCTGCCCGACCATCTCAAGAAGGAAGAACTCCCCGCCGGCAACGCGCTGGTGGAAGGCGCCACCTTCATGGCGATCCTGCTCGGCACCATCGTCGGCGGGCTCGCCGCCAAGGAAGGCAACCATCCGGCGCTGTTCGGTGCGATGATCATGGTGTTCGCGTTGCTGTGCTGGGGTGCGAGCCTGCTGATCCCGCGCACCGGCGAGGGTGCGCCTAATCTCAAAGTCGACCCCAACATCGCGCGTTCGACCGGCGCGCTGCTGAAAGATCTCTGGATCGATCACCGCCTGTGGTGGGGCGGCCTCGTCACGAGCTGGTTCTGGCTGGTCGGCGCGGTCGCGCTGTCGCTGATGCCGCCGCTGGTGAAGACCGTGCTCGGCGGCACGGAAGAAGTCGTCACCGTGTTCCTCGCCGTCTTCTCCATCGCGATTGCGGTCGGCTCCGGCCTCGCGGCCTGGATTGCACATGGCCGCATCGTGCTCTTCCCCACACTGGTCGGCGCCCTGTTGCTCGGCGTCTTCGCGCTCGACCTCGGTTTCGCCACCTATGGTGTGACGCAGACCGCGACTGCCAGCGTCACCGATGTGTTCACCTCATGGAAAGGCATCCGCATCGCGCTCGATTTCGCAGGACTTGCGGTCGCGGGTGGCCTGTTCATCGTGCCGTCGTTCGCGGCGGTGCAGTCCTGGGCGGGCGCCGACAAGCGCGCGCGCGTGGTCGCGGCCGTCAACGTGCTCAATGCGGCGTTCATCGTCGGCGGCACGCTGATCGTCGCGGCGCTGCAGGCCGCGGGCGTAACACTGCCGCAACTGTTTCTGCTGATCGGTGCCGCGAATATCGTGGCGCTGATCTGGATTGCCCGCACCATGCCGGCGAAAGTTTAAGGGCGGCCCGACTTCGTATGAACGCTTGACGGAAACCAACCTCTTACGACATCATATGTACAGCTTTTGGTGGTTGGGGGACTATCACCAGGTATGCGAGGCGCCGCCGAGAACCGCGCTTTGGAGCACGGTCTGGGGTGGTTGGTCATGTGAATGGCCGGGGAACAGCTAATGAGCGTCGCAGATCGAGAGCTACTGATACTTTCGAATGTTATCTCGAAGCCAGTGTCCCTTGCTGCGCTATTTGCGAAGGATGAGAACACCACCGATTCTCCACGTTATGAGCCTGCTCGAACAAAAGGACTAAGCCCCGGAGCATTGTTATATCTTGAGCTTCACTATCTCGCGTCTGGTCCTAGCTGGAAAATCAACAACACGCGAATTGAGGCAATATGCTCAAGTCCCGACTTTGTCGACTATCTTCGGCTACTTCATGACATTCCTGACACGATATCCTTTAGTGAATTACAATTGCATGAGTCTGGCACTACCTCATTTATTTTTTCGGTTAACGTCGCTGGCTTTCCCCGCTGCGCACTAAAAACTATTCATGCTCAATATTTCAAACTCGACGATGTACGCGAAGCAACTCGTAATTACAAAGAACACTTTAACCGCTTCACTGATTATTCTCCCACTATTTTTGCTTCTTCTGATAACTGGATCTTAATGCAATTCATTGACGGAGTGCGGTTGTCGGAGTATCTCCAAGACTTACGAGACAAGCACACCTTTTTGTCTCCGGACTATTTTATCCAAATTTCCACACTTATTACAGCTCTTCTGACGGCTCTTAGCTACTACGAGAGTCAATCTCCGCCGGTTGTTCATGGCGATCTGACGCCATTTAATATACTCGTCCAAGACAAAGATAATAGCGGCCCAAGGGTAATACTCCTTGACTTCGGTCCTAATTATGTTCTGCGGGATCGCGTGGTGGTGCGAAATAAATTCGCGGATACGTTCGCGCAGACGGAGCTTTTTATCGCTCCGGAGGTCCTAAAAGACAACCAGCAGCCGACAATTCTAGCTGATATTTACTCTCTTGGAAAAATCATCTTGGAGGCACTCAGCCCTGCTCCACTACGTCAAGAGACCGTAGGGATCAGACTAAGAGCTATTTGGGAGGATTCTACAACAGTTGGCTTGGCTAAAATCGTCGAGGATCTGATTGATGATGACCCATCAAAGAGACTTGTTATGCTTAATGATGTCAAGGTCGGAAGTGTTTTTGCTGAGATAAGTTCGACGCTCCGCGAAACAATACGCATCTATAATGGGTTAACTGCCCAGGCCCAGGATATTACTGATCTAAAACAACTATCGCGTTTCCGTTGGAAACCAGACGTTTGGGCTTCGATTAGGACGCTTTATCAAATCTCGTACTCAACTGAAAAACACTATACAGAGGCTGGGAAAGAGCTATTCTTCGCATCGACATTGAATGCGTTTTTTCAAACCACAATAGTCTTTTCATTTATCGCGTACACGTTGGCTGATATGAAATATGCTTGGTTTCCGGAGTGGAATATTCCGTTGGCCAATGAATTGATAGCAACGGTCGCGGCTCTTCCAAGGGCCTTCCAGTTGGGGGACATCTGGACCAACCTTCCTGGGCGCCTTGTAGGTTTGACGTTCGGCCTCGTCGCGGCGCGCTATTATTCTAATCTATTTGCAAGTATCAAAGTCACAGCGAAAAATGATTTTTATAGAGATATTACGAATCTTTTTTTGAGATCGAACTGCTTATCCTATTTCTTGCCTGTAATGATCGCAATTGTCTGGTACCCGCCGTGGTGGCCATGGTGCTCTTTTTTTGGAAGCTTATTTCCAGCCATTGCTAACTGGTTTAGCTGGCACTCAGCAAAATTTGGAGCGAGGCGCGCGGAGAAAACATTTTCGCTCAGTGGGTACTACGATAACGAATTCTTCTTAGGCTACTTTCGTGAATCGTGGGTTCTGATGGGTTCTTATAGCGTGGGCATTGGCATGATTGGAGTGGCTTTGCATCAAGGATGGGCCGTAGACGAGAAAATCTACGCGTATGCAGTGTGCATAACTAACATGGCCAAAATATACAGAAACAACTGTAGCAGTGAAGCGCCCTACGTGTCTGGCAACTTGGCTCGACTATTTTACGCATCACATAGATCGGAGCAAGCGGAGCAGCTGTCTACCATGAAAACCGCCAACAGTTAAGGATCTAATGGCGTGATTAACTCCGCTAACGTTGGCTCAACCAACCCGAGTGCCGCGTAGACAGCCCGGAATCCTGCCATGGCTCCTTCAACTAGCGCATTGCGATCAATGCAATTCGAAGGAACATCAACAGCCGTCGCCGATATCTGAACAGGAAGGATTCTTGTGGGACCTTGGCCCTTAGACGCCGCGGTTATGGCTTCCACCTCTGACAAATATTCATTGGCACGATCAAGATAAGCATGAGGAAGCTTCGGGTTGTACTTCCTAAGTTGCGGTGCGATGAAATATTTATCGATGCGATCAGCATTGCCTCGGAGCGAACCAGCAGGGCGAGTCATAAGCACCACAATATCGGTGGCGCCTGCGGAAATCGCCGATCTGTATGGTATGGATTCGAGGATGCTAGCATCGAGAAATGTGTCATTCCGATATTGGACAGGTGGACCCGCGATGACGGGAATACGTGCACTGCAACGAAGCGCATCAAATAAATCTCTGTCATCTGAGAAGTTATCAAAAACAACGATTTCTAGTTTTGAAGTCGATGTGGCTAGTATCTTCAATGGAACAGGTGAGCGAATTATGGCGTCTGTATTTAATTTTTTTTCGAAGATGCAGACGCGATCTAACAAGAATTCTAGAGAAAGAATTGGTCTACCTAGTAGAAAACGATACATATTGATAAACTGTCGATTGGCAATATTCTGATAGAAAATCGTAACACCGAGGCGAGCCTGTCCGGCAACAAAGTACGCACCGCTGATGGCGCCGGCCGAAGATCCATATACGACATCGAACGTATTAAGCAATTCAAGTTGTTCGAGGGCGGCGACCATACCACCGCAGACTACACCTCGCATTCCACCACCCTCAATCGCGAGTGCAAGGAGCCGACCATCGGTTCGTTGGCCCGGCAAACTCTTCTCTCTTTTCCGACGATCGATGAGTTGCGAGACCGAATGCATCGCGCGATTGGAGCTTGTCTGGATTTCTTCGTTCTTGTGCATTGGCGCAATTGCTGTTCGACCTTCCGGGAATGCTCGGCAAGGCATGTTGGCTTCCGCATGGAGTTGCCAAATTGCCGTTGGGTGGTGGCGTGAGCAGGCAGTATTGGTAATCTGGTCGCGGGGGGCCCTCATGGCCTGTTGAGTGCGACATCCTCCTATCTTTCACGTAGCCATGGATCAATGGCAATCTTCGGGCGCAGGTTGGTCTGCGGCACGCCGCGGCTTGCTAGCCTAGCGCGCGCTGGTTGCGCAAACCGGACGATCCGGCGGTGATCCTGTTCACCTCGGGATCGGAAGGCACGCCCAAGGGCGTCGTCCTCTCCCATCGCAACATGCTGGCGAACGCCGCGCAGGCGGCCGCGCGCATCGACTTCGGCCGCAGCGACAAGCTGTTCAACGTGCTCCCCGTTTTCCACTCGTTCGGGCTCACCGCCGGCACGATCCTGCCGCTCGTCTCGGGCGTGCCGATCTATCTCTATCCCTCTCCCCTGCACTACCGCACCGTGCCGGAGCTGATCTACGGCGTGAACGCCACGATCGTGTTCGGCACCGACACGTTCCTCGCCGGCTACGCACGCGCCGCGCATCCGTATGACTTCCGCTCGCTGCGCTACATCCTTGCCGGCGCCGAGCCGGTGCGGGAATCGACGCGCCGCACCTACATGGAAAAATTCGGACTGCGCATCCTTGAGGGCTACGGCGTGACCGAGACCGCGCCGGTGCTCGCGCTGAACACGCCGATGTTCAACAAGTTCGGCACCGTCGGCCGGCTGATGCCCGGCGTGGAGCCGCGGCTTGAACCCGTGCCGGGCGTCGATGAAGGCGGAAGGCTATACGTGCGCGGCCCGAACGTGATGCTCGGCTATCTCAAGGCCGACAATCCCGGCGTGATCGAGCCTACCTCAGAGGGCTGGCACGACACCGGCGACATCGTCACCA
>Ga0190272_10000176_pt1 | contig 39085 bp, 31 predicted proteins | sample Popmic504T_FD_133746 | JGI IMG/M metagenome (GOLD analysis project Ga0190272, IMG submission 133746) | Populus adjacent soil microbial communities from riparian zone of Shoshone River, Wyoming, USA - 504 T | ecosystem: Environmental > Terrestrial > Soil > Riparian zone | place: USA: Wyoming...
AAAAAGAAGGGTGGCCTTAACATCCGATTGTCCCGTTGCGATAGCCCACTTGTCGAGCAGTGCAAAGCTACCGGTCAGGATCAGCAGGAGCATTAAACCCACGTTAACTGCGCCGGTAAACAGGTTGAACCGTTTCTTCGACCTGTCATACTCCTGAGAGAGCTTGTATTTTTGTGTATCGTATATGCCTGATAGTTCTTCAGGCAGCTTGTTGCTCCATTTTTTGCTGTTAACATATTCCAGGATTATTTCCAGCAAATAATTAAAAACCAGGATAGCTATAATGAGCGAAAGAATCATTAAATAAATTTAAAAGGTAATAACTTTTTTTACATCCGGTTATTGCCATGTCAGTATGCGCCACTGCGCTTTCTCAGGAACCATTCGGCAGAAAGCAGCAGCATCAGAAAGAAGAAAACCCATTTGATGTTCACCAGGTCCTGCAATTTCTTTTGAGAATATATTACCGGTTTTACATCTTCCCTCGACTGTATGGATTTGTCCAGCTCATTGAGCTGACCCGGATACACAAGCATTCCTCCGGTTTTTTCTGAAAGGGCATAGAGAATCTGGTGATCCGCCCGGCTTTCTGCCTGCTCAAGCTGCAATGCAGATATACTGAATTCGCCTCTTTCCTGATAGGGCTTTTCCCCTACCCTGGTTTCAGCGCGGTAGCTGTAATTTCCGACCGAAAAAAATCCGGCATTAAGGGTGTATGCTTTTTCCGTTTTGCTGAATGTGAAAGGATACGCCACATTCTTTTCATTGTAAATGGTAATTCTCACATCTGGAATATTGATGAGCTCCTGTGATTCATTATATAATTCAGCATCAAAAAGAAGCGGTTCATTTTCAGCAAAATTATTTTTATGGATAATACGGAAAGGGCTCTTTTTTTCCTTTACTGAAAGGTACTGGACGGTTTTCAACAGGAGTTCATCCATGATCTCGTGCTTGTTCGAAACGCCATATTCATGAAGTCTCCATCTCCAAAATCCTTCACCGCACAATACTGCTGTCTTATGGACCGCACCCGCACTAAAAAGCAGAAGAGGCTGGGTTGTTACCACATTACCGATTTGCTGGTAAAGCAAAACATTGTTATCGGCTGTATTTTTATATATCCCGAATGGCGAAACAAGCGGTGGATATGAGTTGAATTCCGAATCCAGCGCATCGCTGATGGTGAACAGTGAAAAATTGTCATCTGTTCGTGCCTGCACTTCGCTGATTTTACCGCCATTGTCACTTATGCTGATCCCTGCTTCAAGTTTATTGAAATGTACAACGGATGTTTGAGCGCCAAGGATGTAAAACAGGGATGCATCCGTCAACTTCAATTGATCAGAAATGACTGCCAGGTTATTTTCTACAGAAGGAATCTGGTGAAGGATCACAAGGTGGTAATCGTTTAGCTGCCCGCTAAAATCCTTAGCAGGAACATATTTAACCTCATAGTTCAGGCTTTTTTCCAGCACATTTTTAATGGCTGCGATATCCGGGTGAGGTGCGTTTGCCAGGAGCAGTACCTTTTGACGTGTCTCTGAAACCTCAATAAATACATCCGCAGTATTATTTCCAATATTGATTTCACCATCCAGAACGGAAAGCTTAATGGTATAACGCTGAATACCCTTCTCCTTTGCTTCCAGAAAAACCGGGATTGCCTGGTGATACCTGTTACCTGAAATATCAATATTCCGCGTCACAAGTACAGTTGAGTCGCGTGTAATAGTAAGCGTTGTACGGGCCCCGGCACATTGCCTTGCATTTACAATAATTTCAAGCGGAAAGGAATTTCCGATAAATGCCATCCGGTTATGATTCACACGCGTTAGAACCAGGTCTTTGCGCAGGGTTGTATCACCGAGTGCAATGGTATAAACTGGTACCCTGACCCGGTTTACTGAATACAATGGACTGCTTCCCTGGTTATAGATCCCATCTGTGGCAAGGATCACACCGGCAAGATTGCGGTTTGAATATTTTACATGGATCTCATCAAAAAGGGTTGAGTAGTTCGTTATCTTATCCTGGTAGGTGAATTCAAAGTTTTCCCGCACACCATCCCCGAATGAAAAGGTCCTGACATCATAATCCTTATTTAAGGATTCGGTGAGCCTGTTGAGCTCTGTACGGTAAGCACCTGTCAGAAATTCATTGTTTGTTCCTGTAGCAATGGATTGGGAATTATCCTGTGCGATTACAAAAACCGGCTTTTCCACCGACCTGCTTATGGTTCGGATAAGGGGCACCAGCAACAGGAAAGCTATTACAGTAATTACCGAAAACCTGAAAAAAGCCATCAGTTTCATCAGCCATGGCTTGATTTCACCAAGGCGATTCTCCCTGTAATAAAGCGCCATTGCGCAAACGGCACCAAGCAAAATACAAAAAAGGCCATACCAGAGTGGCTTTTCCGTTATCAGATCAATATTCAAATTTTTGTTTTTCCGGAGTCAAAGATAGTGACAAAGAAATTAAACAGGCATTCAAATAAAAAGTTAAATTTTGTGCCCGGAACACAATATTGAAAGTAAATGCCAAAAGCGACATCAGAATAGTTCATAATAATATGCGAATATCAGCAAGATGATAAGAATTAAAAAATATTTTAGACTGCCCTAAAAATAATATTATATTTGTCGAATTAATATTTAAGTATATGCAAACCAGTACGGAAGAGAATTACCTGAAGGCTATTTACAACCTCTCGTCAATCAAGCGTGAAGGCATTTCAACCAATGCCATAGCAGGCCGGATGAGCACCAAGGCAGCCACTGTAACTGACATGATTCAGAAGCTGCACGATAAAAAACTGGTAAAGTATGAAAAATACAAGGGCGTTGGTATTACTGATAAAGGACGTAAAGTTGCACTGGCCATTATACGGAAGCACAGGCTGTGGGAAGTTTTCCTGGTAAAGGTGCTGAACTTTAAATGGGATGAAGTGCATGCAATTGCCGAGCAGATGGAGCATGTTCAATCTGATGAACTGGTGATGAGGCTGGACAAGTATTTAGGTTATCCTAAATTTGACCCACATGGCGACCCGATCCCTGATGAGCAGGGCAAGCTTGATCCAGTGCATTCATTACCATTGGGATTTAACAAGGAAAATCAGCATTTAAAGATGACCGGCGTAACCGATCATTCCACAGCTTTCCTCAGGCACCTGGAAAAGCTTGGACTACAGATCGGCTGCCGGATCAGGATCCTTGAGAAATTTGATTATGATCAATCGGTAACGGTTATGATAAATGATAAAAAAACGGTTCACATCAGCTCTGACGCGGCAAAAAACATTTTAACACTCATTACGAAACCATGAGCAATAAAGTGCACACTCCGTCGCTCTCGGAGGTCAATTCTTCTGTTGATGTAAGGAACAGAAAATCCACCGGCCGGAAGATCCTCGCATTCTTTGGACCTGCATATCTGGTAAGTGTCGGATATATGGACCCGGGTAACTGGGCCACCGATCTTGCGGGTGGAAGCCAGTTTGGCTATTCCCTTCTCTGGGTGTTGCTGATGTCGAACCTTATCGCCCTCCTTCTTCAAAGCCTCAGTGCCCGTCTTGGTATTGTCAGGGGACTGGATCTTGCGCAGGCATCCCGTGAAATATACGCCCCTTTTACCAATACCTTCCTCTACATACTTGCTGAAATCGCCATCGCTGCCTGCGACCTGGCCGAAGTATTAGGCATGGCAATCGGCCTTCAGCTGCTGTTCGGAATTCCGCTTTCCTGGGGCGTATGCATAAGTGTACTTGACACTTTCCTTCTTTTGTTCCTCCTCAATTACGGCATGCGTAAGCTCGAGGCATTTATTATCTCGCTCATATTCATTATCGCTGCGTCATTCGCTTTCGAAATGTTCTTTGCACAGCCTGATCCTGCCGAACTGATAAAAGGCTTTATTCCTACCATACCCAACGATACTGCTTTGTATATCGCCATTGGAATTATCGGTGCAACCGTGATGCCCCATAATCTTTACCTTCATTCATCACTTGTCCAGACACGCAAATTTGAACGGATTCCGGTTGAAATAAGGAAGGCCATTAAATTCAATATCCTGGATTCTGCAATCGCACTTAATATTGCATTTTTTGTGAATGCAGCAATCCTGATACTGGCCGCCTCGACCTTCTTTAAAGCCGGGATGTTTGAGGTTGCTGAGATACAGGATGCCCATAAGCTGCTTGCTCCCATGCTGGGTACTGAGCTGGCCCCCATTCTTTTTGCAGTGGCCCTGATCGCTGCAGGACAAAGTTCAACCATAACAGGTACACTTGCCGGGCAGATTGTGATGGAAGGTTATCTGAATCTAAGGATACAGCCCTGGATCCGCCGGTTGCTTACAAGGCTGGTGGCCATCGTACCCGCCCTGATAACAATAAATATTGCAGGTGAAAGTGCTACCGGCAAACTTCTCATATTGAGCCAGGTCATACTGAGCATGCAACTCGGATTTGCCATTATTCCACTGATCCACTTTGTAAGTGACCGCAAAAAGATGGGGGAATTCACGGTAAAACTTTATGTAAAAGTATTTGCCTGGATCAGTGCTGCAATTATTGTATCGCTTAACATAAAGCTTGTATACAGCACCTTGCAGGAATGGATCTCAGGCCAGCAGCAGGTCCTTTTTCACCACTACCTTATAACCGGCATTGCAGCCTTCTGCGCCTACATGCTGATCTATATCACCTTTATGCCGGTGATCCGAAAAGGCAGGACCATAGCCGTTACGATCCCGCATGGTGAATTTACAGAATTGTCGAAGCTTACACCGCACCATTACCGCCGAATTGCTGTCACGCTTGATTTTTCAAAGTCAGATACCAAAACCATCAGTCATGCATTGGCGCAGGGTGGCAAGAATGCTGAATTCCTGCTTATCCATGTAGTAGAAACCGTAGGAGCGATCATGCTCGGGCAGGATGTCGACGACCTGGAAACAGGAATTGACAAGAAAAATCTTCAGCTTTATGCTGAAAACATTACCAGGCTAGGTTTTAAATGCCAGGTGAAGATCGGTTATGGCAGCCCTAAAACAGGAATACCGATCATGGTGAAGGAATTCGGTGCCGACTTGCTGGTAATGGGCGCGCACGGCCACAAGGGATTCAAGGATATAATATTCGGAACCACCGTGGATTCGGTGCGGCACAAGGTTAAAATACCTGTGCTGATCGTGAGATGATTATACCTTTGCACTCTTTAACGAATCAGTGGACCAACCGAAAAACATAAACATCGTAAATAACCGCAAGGCCGGATATGAATTTCATATCCTCAATTCCTATGAGGCAGGGATACAACTTACCGGAACGGAGATAAAATCGGTGAGGGAGGGACAGGTAAACCTTGCTGATGCATACTGTCTTTTCCTGAATGAAGAGTTACATGTACGTGGAATGCATATAGCGGAGTACAAGCAGGGCACTTACAACAACCATGAAACAAAAAGGGACCGGAAACTTCTTCTTAATAAAACGGAGCTAAGAAAGCTGCGTGGAAAAGTTAAAGAAAAAGGGTTGTCAATCGTGCCTACGAGAATGTACATCACCGCACGTGGTTTTGCAAAGCTTGAGATCGCCCTGGCAAAGGGTAAAAAGCTTTATGACAAAAGGCAGGATATGAAAGAGAAAGATGCCAAAAGAGAAATGGACCGGGAACAGTAGATCCAGGCTGGCATTAAGAAATTCTGCCGGACCTCTTCAAGTCCGGCAGAATTATTATCAGGGATCCTTAATTGACAGATGACTGTTTATTATAAGACCTCGAATAGGCAAGAATACTGTCGACAGTTTTTCTATCAGGCTCACTCATCATGGAATCCAAGTGACCAAGCGTCTCCTTCATTTCATTATACTCCTCATTTGTCCGGTAATCATAATCAATTGCATGCTGAACAACCACCGAATCTGTCATTTCGGTTTCATTGAAGAAGTAAAGAATCAGTTTTTTTGTAGAGATTTTATCCATTTAATGAAGTTTTGTTTACCTCATTATAACGGACCGACTTTCGCCTTATTATAAAATTTCCTGATTTTATTTTACAAGAACCATTTTATTCTCCTCTATGAGCTTTCTCAGGTTAATAAGTGCGTAACGCATCCGTCCGAGCGCTGTATTAATGCTCACGTTGGTGCAATCGGCTATCTCCTTGAAGCTCATGTTTGCATAATGCCTCATGATAACCACTTCACGCTGGTCGAATGGCAGGTGCTCGACCAGCATTCTCACTTCCTTATGGATCTGGTCGGTAACCATTTTATCCTCCACATTCTCGTCTTTAAGCTTCAGGGCAGCGATGTAGCTATAGTCTTCCGTATCATGAACCATGGGCATGCGGTTTTTTCTCCGAAAATGATCAATGACCAGGTTATGGGCAATACGGATCACCCAGGGCAGGAATTTGCCTTCCTCATGATAATTCCCCGATTTAAGTGTGTTAATGACCTTGATAAAAGTATCCTGGAAAACATCTTCGGCCATTTCCTTATCCCTCACCAGGATCATAATGGATGAGTAGATCTTTCGTTGATGCCTCCTGATAAGTGCTTCAAGACACTCCTCTTTACCGTTAAGATAATGGACAATCAGTTCGTTGTCCGATACATCGATTTTAACCATAGGATAAACATTAATTAATTGGTGAGACTGGAAAGAATAATTAATGTAGATCTTTAATCGATGTAGGGGTCCTCCTTATTTTTTAGATGAGAAAAAAAGATTTGAATATTAAAACGGCGGTGAACTGATATTGTTGTTGTCCGTATGTAAATTATTTTTCAAAAATACATCAATTATCCTTAGAAAGCAAGCAGGGACGAAATTTTACACGAATCCGACAGGCAAGAAATACCATTAATTCGGCAAATTCTTTCAAATACCATATTTTACGACATCCAATCTGTCGATTGGGACTTTTATTATAAAGTGGTGAATATCAAAATTTTAGATTCCTTCACTATGGTCAAATAAGTATAAATTAGTGGAACAGACTTCCATCAATCATTATCCAACCAATCGATAGGCGAGATTTTGTACCCAAACCCGGAATGGATCGATAACGGTCACAAACATGAAGAAATTTATTAATTTCCGATATTAATTACTAAAATATTAATATATTTGCCCTCCCAAAAAATTATACATGATCATCGTACCAATCAAAGAAAACGAGACAATTGACAGGGCTTTAAAGAAGTTCAAGAAGAAATTTGAAAAGACAGGTATTGTAAGACAGCTAAGGGAGCGTCAGGCTTTTGAAAAACCTTCGATAACACGCAGGAGTACGGTTAAAAGAGCAGTATACAAGAATACGCTCAGAATGCAGGAAGAATCCTGATATTTTTATTCCGGATTCCTGCTTGTTTCCCTGGGTTTTGTAGTAACTTTGTGTTATTACAAATTTTCAGTTCGTGGATTATTCCCTGGAGAAATTTTTACGCCACATTCAATATGAGAAGCGCTATTCCGCGCATACCCTGACTGCTTACGGGGAAGACATCAAACAATTCCTAGAGTATCTTAAGAACCAGTACGGAATATCCGGATTGCAAGAGGTAACGCATTCTTTCATCCGCTCGTGGGTGGTAAGTATGATGGAAACCGGCATGTCGACAAGGGCAGTTAACCGCAAGCTAAGCGCACTGCGGACTTTTTTCAAATTCCTTAAACGGGAGAAAGCAATTGAGATTAACCCAATGCTCCGGGTTGTGGCACCGAAAAACTCGAAAAAGCTGCCTGTATTTGTTGAGAAAAAGCATATGGAGCTTTTGTTTGAACATGTCGCCGTTCAGCCAGGTTTTGAAGCAATCCGCGACCGGCTGATCCTGGAGTTATTTTACGTTACGGGCATGCGGTTGTCGGAGTTGCTGAACCTCCAGCTGAAGGACATAAACTTATATGATGGCACCGTAAAAGTGCTTGGTAAGCGCAATAAAGAAAGGATCATTCCCATTACCCACTCTATGAAGGAGCCGGTTAAATCCTATCTTTCGGAGCGCAGCATTTTCTTACAGGAAAGGGCTGCCCTGAGCAATTATTTCTTTATAGGCACTAAAGGCAATAAGCTTACTCCCAAAACAGTTTACCTGGTAGTGAAGAAATACCTCTCGCTTGTTACAACCATTGAGAAGAAAAGCCCTCACGTGCTCCGACATACATTTGCCACTCACCTTCTTAACAATGGGGCTGATATTAATGCGATTAAAGAAATTATGGGACATTCAAGTCTTGCAGCAACCCAGGTTTATACCCACAATACGATTGAAAAGCTAAAGGAAGCACACCGGCTTGCCCATCCCAAAGCATAAAGGCAAAATTTTTAGCATAATTGAAACGAAAAGTCAATCATGCAGTAAAACAAATTCTTAGGATTAAAATCTATAAAACACAGCTTATGAGAATTAAAGTTCAATCCATTCATTTCGATGCCGACCGGAAATTATTAGGGTTTATCCAGGAAAAAGTAGACAAATTGATTCTTTTTTATGAAGACATTATTGACGGGGAAGTTTTTCTCCGACTGGACAAGTCTTCAAACGCAGAAAATAAAATCACAGAGATCAAGCTCAACGCACCCGGCAAGATCCTTTTTGCAAAAGAACAATGCAGGACATTTGAAGAAGCCACCGACACCGCCGTGGAAGCTTTGAGAAAACAGATCACCAAGCATAAGGAAAAGCTCAGAGGGGTTTAAGCCGAAAAGGCATATGACATGCTCCGGAATTGACACCGGCTGTTTCGTATATTCATATACGGTAAATGTTATTAATATTCCATGACCATACAGGAATAGTCGGATTGCTCATCATATAAATTTTCAGATTATGATGAAGCACCTGGCTTATACTTGACAGAATATTTTATATTTACTGCGTTAACCCGGAACATAGCCTTTCCAGCGATGATTAAAGCTGTAATAAAATCTTCCTTCCTCATATTATGCGTGTTGAATCCATGCATGTCGATTGCCGTTAACCCCGACAGCCTGTTAAGACTTCTGGAGCAGGCGAAAAATGATACTTCAAAAATTCTACTGTTGAATAATCTGAGTGAGCTGTCACTGAGATCGGGCGATTTCAATAAAGCACTTGGATTTGCAAACCAGTCAAAGCAGCTTGCCGGTTCACTCCGGGACGCTTTGCCCGGAAGCACGAAATACAGCAGATCTCTTGATAAATTATACAGTGAGGCATATAACCATGCGGGAAATGCATTTTTTACCCAGCACCTGTACAGCGAAGCACTTGAGAATTTCAAACTGGCAAATAAGCTGGCAAAAGAATCACGAGACAACATGCAAATTGCGGCAACACTTTCCAATATGGGAAAAACCTTTAATGAAGAAGGTGACTTCCCGAATGCTGCATCCTGTTTCAATGGCGCCCTTGATATTTACCGGCTCCTTAACGACAAACCAGGCATAGCCGACAGCTATAACAACCTCGGGAATATGGCGGTGTACCAAAGCAACTATCCCGAGGCAATGAAAAATTTCCTGCTGTCACTCAAACTTCGTGAAGAAACAAATGACAAAAAAGGGATTGCTGCATGCTATAATAACCTGGGCAATGTAGCCACCTACATGGAAAATTACCAGGAGGCTCTGAAGAACTATAAAATATCACTTCCCTTGAAATTATCCCTGGATGATAATAAAGGTGTCGCCAATTTATACAATGCAATCGGGTCCGTTTATGGCCAGCTTGACCAATCAGAAAATGCGCTTGAAAATTTTAAAAAAGCCCTGGAAATTCAAAAAAGAGCTGGTAACAAGAATAGCATGGCCCAGCTTTACAACAATATGGGTGTTATTCATACATCTGATGGAAACTATTCTCTTGCCCTTGATAATTTCACAGCTTCCATGCAGATAAAGCAGGAGCTGAACGACAAAAAAGGTGTTGCCAATACCTTAAGCAATATTGCAGGAAATTTTTTAAGTCAAAAAGACTATCCAAATGCACTGAAAAATTATATCAGGTCGCTTGAAATCGCAAAGGAAATGTCGAGCCTGGAAACCATCAAGCAAAACTATCTTGGACTTTCTGAGACATATTCTGCAACCGGTAATTTTGAAAAAGCATATGATTATCACCTGTTATATACAGCTGTTAAAGACAGTGTGCTGAACAGTGAAAAGAACAGGCTTATCACGGAAATGAAAACCCAGTTTGAGACTGAGAAAAAGGATGACAAGATCAAACTCCTGAGCACTGAAAAAATGCTGCAGGAGGCAACCATAGAAAAGCAACGGGCCAAATCCAATTACATGATCGCAGGTTTTTCACTCGTGGCTTTTTTTTCTGTCATATCCTTTTTTCTTTATAATCAGAAAAGAAAAACGGCATTCGACCGGCAGGTCTCACAGGTGGAGATGACTGCTTTGCGGGCACAAATGAATCCGCATTTTATATTCAATTCGCTCAATTCGATCTACAAATATATCCAGATGAAAGAGCCTGACCAGGCCTCGCACTACCTGGTGAAATTTTCGAAATTAATGCGGCTTATTCTTGAGAATTCAAGATTCCAGGAAGTGCCGCTTGAAAAAGACCTTCATGCACTGGAGTTATATATGGAGCTGGAAGCTTTGCGTCTTAACAACCGGTTTACCTATGAGATAAGTACTGATCTGGAAATAGATAAGGAAATCACACTGGTGCCACCCCTGATCCTTCAACCGTTTGTTGAAAATTCAATCTGGCATGGATTACAGCATAAAACAGGGGATGGGAAAATCAGTATCCATATCGCCAGGGAAGGAAATATGCTTGCATGCACGGTTGCAGACAACGGGGTGGGCCGTAAGAAAGCAACCGCCCTCAAGGCCGCAGGTTCAACCCATAAGGGTGAATCACTTGGAATGAAAATTACAAATGCCCGTATCGACATCATCAATAAAATCAAAAAAACAAGGGCCAGCGTACGGCTTACCGACCTGGAGGAAGGAGTGCAGGTTGAGGTGAGGCTACCCCTGGAGCTCAGCTTTTAGCATTCCAATTAGTTAAAAAATCATCCCCTTCATATCAAAAAAAATCCTATTTTTGCACCCTTATTTGAAAAATAAAGACAAAACCTCATTATAACAAGTACAAAATGGCAGAACAGGACAAGGACCAGGTGATTGACATCACTGAAACCATCGATAAAGCTGAAAATTATGTTCAGGAGAATAAAAAAAGCCTGGCCATTATCGGCGGTACTATTATACTGGTAATTGGCGGTTACCTTGGATACAACAACTTCATAGTCAAGCCGCAGGAGGAAAATGCACAAAAACAGATGTTTGTAGCTGAACGCTATTTTCAGAATGACTCAATAGATCTCGCCATAAACGGTGACGGAAACTTCCCCGGCTTCCAGCAGATAATCGATGATTATGGTTCCAGCAATTCAGCGAATCTCGCCCATTATTACCTCGGAATTTCATATCTGAAAAAAGGCCAGTACGAAAAAGCAATCGAGTACCTTTCAGGATATGACGCAGAAGATGATGTTACCGGGGCTATTGCACTTGGAGGAATCGGTGATGCCAGTCTTGAACTCGGCAAAAATGATGATGCTCTTAAATACTACAAAAAAGCGGCAGACTGGGATGACAATGCTTTTACAGCACCTTTATACCTGAAGAAAGCGGCAGTAGTTCATGAATTGAACGGTGACTTTAAAGCCGCGCTTGAAATTTATGAAAAGATACAGAAAGACTTCCCCACGAGCACAGAAGGCCGTGACGTTGAACGGATGATTGCATATGCCCGGGGAATGGTCAAATAATTAATGAATTTTTCCTGATGTCTTCCAAAGACAAAAATCTGTCGGTTTTTGAAAACGATACCATTCCCGATGCTTCATCAATGCGGTTTGGAATAGTAGTATCAGAATGGAACCGTGAAATCACCGATTCGCTATATAAAGGAGCTTATGATGCCTTATTGAAATATGGCGCCACTACCGATAACATTAAAAAGATGAATGTCCCCGGCAGCTTTGAGCTCACAAGCGGTGCGCGGTTTTTTGCAGAAGACAGTCAGACCGATGCCGTTATTTGCCTTGGATGTGTGATACAGGGTGAAACCAGGCATTTCGATTTTATCTGCATGGCAGTAGCTAACGGTTTAACACAGCTATCCATCTTATTCACCAAGCCATTTATCTTCGGAGTTCTCACAACAGACAATCTTTCACAAGCCAGGGAAAGATCAGGTGGCGCACATGGGAATAAGGGTACCGAGGCTGCTGTAACAGCCATTAAAATGCTGGCAGAAAAAAAAAGGCTTATAGAGGATCACAATCTGAAAAGAAAAAAAGCAGGATTCTGATTGTTAATTAACCTTGACAAGCTTTTCGGTCCATTTTTCAAACTCATTCTCAAGAACAAAAGAATAGATGCCGGGAGCCAGCATTGAAATATTCAGTTCCATCATATTATTTCCTGAATGAAACTCATGTGATCTTGAAATTACAAGCTGACCCAGCTTGTCATAAATGCTCAGCCTTGCATTGGTGAATTGTTCCAGCGAAACCTGAATAGTGAGCATTTTATTAGCAGGATTCGGGTAAAAAGTGAATGATCCGGAGCCGGCGCAATTAACAATAATGACATCAGAATATGAATACTTTCCATCCTGGTCAGATTGTTTAAGCCTGTAGTAAGCTTTACCTTTTACAGGCCGGTTGTCGGTGGCGGTGTATGTGATAACGGAGTTGCTGTTTCCTGCTGCGGGCTGGGTATTGACTGTAATAAAACTTAAACCGTCATCGCTGCGCTGAACCTCGAAAAAGGAAGTATTTTCTTCGCTTGCGGTCAACCACCTGATATAAATTATATCCTGTCTGCACAACGCTTCAAAAGTAAGCAGCTCAACGGGAAGCGGACTGGAAAATGTCGCCATCGAAAAATTCTCAGTGCTGAAATTATTCCATGAAGATTTTGTAAGGGTGGCAAGATTTGGTGATGCGTTAGCCGTATACGTTACAACACCCAAATCCTTCCACATAAAGGGAGCAGAATATCCCCATTCGGTCATTAGCAGGTTGGGATAGCTTCCGATATTGTCTGCAATGAAATCATAATGCATTGTAATTCCTACAGGTGAAGCGGGGCCGCTGATCCTGTTCAGCTTGTAATACCAGAATGGGTTTATGCTTCCCAGCGAAGGATCGCGAAGGACCCTGTTATAAGTGTCTGTAGACGGATCATTATTAACAAACCTGGCTGCATAGGTTTGTGGGGCAGACGACGAAGGCGTTACGGCTATTGGCCTGTAACGCAGCGGAGGGCCGCCGGAACCAACAGGGAAGAGGTAACTTCCGGTACCTGCTGTATTTCGCCAGAGCCTTCCGTTTCCTGTGCTGCTCACAAATCCTGAGCCTGTGCTGGTATTTGGTCCTGTACGCTGGATTGCATTTACGGATGTTCCTGTAACATGCATGATGTTATCCTGGGTCGCAAGTTCCCGGTCGTTCAGTAACAGTGTATCCGTCTGGGTATTAATTGTAAGAATCTTAACCCCGGATCCACCCAGCACGAGCTTATTAAAATCTGTACCTGAATTTCCTGTTATCCGCTGGGTGCTACCGATCATCTGGAAAGACCCCGGACTTGCATTTATAAATGAAGCAGATCCGGAGTTATTTGTCCAGTCGCCGGTAAGCGATATAGTTCCGTGGTTGTCAAAATTCCCCGTAAGGGCATTGTCCTGGTTAATAATTCCACCCTGGACAGTCAGTGTTATTCCTTGTTGCACCCTGATAAATCCGCCGTCATTCACGATCAGACCCGTACCGGCGGGTGGGCATGTATCAACCTGAACATACGCTGTGGAAGTTTTGGTGTTGGTTCCAAAAGCGTTTGTGACAGTCAATGCAACCGTGAATGGTGAGCCAGCTGAAGAATTATATGAAACAGGCGGGGGAGTTGCCGTATTCCAGGTGGAAGGAGTTCCGCCTGTAAAAGTCCAGGCAAATGTAGAGGGTGTGTTTGTTGATAGATCAATAAAATTAACCTGCTGCCCGCTGCATATCTGTAGTGGACCTCCTGAAAAATTTGCTGTCGGCGGCCCGCAGGCATTAACCGTTATATACGAATTTTTTGTATGAGTTGCAGATCCGGTGAGGTTAGTTGCAGTGAGCGTGACTGGATAAACCCCTGACGCAGCATAAGTGACAACAGGATTAACTGCGAAGGAAGTTGCCGGTGTTCCACCTGGAAATGACCATTGGTAGCTGCTGACAACCCCTGTGGTCTGATTGGTGAAATTCACATTCTGGCCGATACAGGCGTTAAGCGGAGATGCTGTAAAATTCGGTACCGGCAGCGGAGGACAGGTATTAACGCTAATAAAATTATTCTTTAACCTGATATTGCTGCCTGCACCGTTGGTGGCTGTTAGCTGAACATTATAGGTTCCGGGAGACGCATACGTGACTACGGGATTCTGTAGATTTGATGATGCAGGTGTACCACCAGGGAACAGCCATGCCCAGGTTGTAGGTGCGTTTGTAGAAAGATCTGTAAATGAGACGTTGGCGCCGGGACATGTTGAGACAGGGCTTGCAGAAAAATCAGCGACCGGTGGCGGACATGAATTCACCGTGACATAGGCCACCTTGATCATGGTATCTGTACCGGAAGCATTGGTTGCAATAAGTCTGACGTTATATACTCCCGGAGTATTGAAATTGATGGCCGGTGGATTAGCACCAGAGAATGTAGCCGGAGTTCCGCCTGTGAAGGTCCAGTTCCAGCTGGTTGGATTCCCTGTGCTGAGATTACTGAAAGTCACACTTAGTGAATTGCATCCTACCAATGGCGTACCACTGAAATTTGCATCCGGTGCAGCCATCTGGCAGTTCCCTGTATTAACCTTCACCATTGGTGCCGGGCCACAGGAATTTGCCACAATGCTTCGTGATAAAATATCATTTCCTCCAGCCACTTCGCTTGTGGCCAGTAAAACCCGCCTGTCGGTGTTAGGCCCCAGGCTCCAGTTCATCACGCCCGGTATTGGAGTAATGACCGTATGACCCAACTGGTGACTATGACCCAACTCATGCAGGCAGACAGACTCGAAATCATATAAACCTCCTGCCGTAGCAGCAGGTCCGTAATTCCAGTTTATACCTCCGGTGCCGTTGGTCCTGAATTTAAGGTCGTTTTCCATCAGGTACCAAACGCCTGATGAACAACTTGAATAATAGCTGTAAGACACTCCTAAAACGCCCGCAGGAAGCGGACAGGCCCCGTCAAAAGTCACAAGGTTGACGCCGTCATTCGACTGGCAGCTTAAAGCAGTTGCTATCATCGGAGTAAGCCGGTCAAAATTCACAAAAGTTCCGCACCGCCAGGTTGAAAGAGCGCGATGAAATGCTGATATTGCTGCTGCTGTTCCGTTGAACGTAGTATTATAGATGTAAGTAAGGCCTCCGATACCATCGTCATCCACGATATCCGGAAGATAATTCACAATTCCGCTTGTTACATTGGTTTCATTGTATGTAACCGTTATTGCCACCGGAGAGACCGAAACTGCACCAACATTATCTGTCAGACGGATGAAACCGCTTCCTGCTCCTGTTGGTACCCAGCATGTAATTTGAGTGGTTGTCCACGACTGAATATGATTTGCAGGCGTAGGGATATAACCTGCTCCTCCGCTGTTGGCATCCGGAAACTCAAGTAAAGCGGGTCCGGTATTGGTTGTAAAGCCGGTGCCGGTAATGGTAAGAAGGCTTAATGGGGCAGCATTGAGTCGTCCCGCTGGTATGGAGACCGGTGCAACGCCTGTTATAGATGGAACAATAAGTGAATTTCCTCCCGATCCTGCCTGGTTTATACTAAAATTACCGATTACAACATAAGCCTGACTAAGCATTGCTGCAATCACCTGAACAAGGTCGGCATCCACCTCGGGATAAGAATTGAAGGAATCAAATGCTTTTTTTGCTTTCAGATCATACTTCACAAATCCCTGGGCGGAAGCTACAGTTTCAAATTTAAGATAAAGTGGTATTGAACCCGGACCATTGATCACACCAGAAGGCTGCAGGAAAAAAACTCCTGTAAAGCCGGGAGACAGTTCAACAGAAGGTGAAACAACATGCTTTACCCCACCAAGAAATCCGCCTTCTGAAATAATCTCAATTTGCTGTGCATTAACATTACCCTTAAAATCCTTATATACTTCAACAATACTTGAAGTATGAACCAGTGTACCAGCACTATTCCAGAAAGCTGTCTGGGATATTACTTTGCCTTCGACAATGGCCGAAGAAAGCTGAATGCGGTCGTTCAGGCTTACGGGATACATCATGCACTGAGCCAGTGATGATGAGATATTTAAAAACATCACCGACACAAAAGTCAATATCCATAAACCCGGCCTTCCTGGCAACATAGCAGCGCTTAATTAAAATTCAATAATATCAGTGGTTGGAACCAGGGTTCCTGATCAATACTGGAGGAGCCTGCATTTCTTCCGACCTTACAGTGGAGGATTCCCTGAGAGACGGACCCTGTGGAAACCTCACACCCGCATATTTGGAATCCGGCTCGTCGGCACGGTTCCCAATAACTGTATAAGTAAAAGCCACATCAGATGAACCGTTATTGAGCTCATAAACATCAAAACCTGTTTTGCTTTTATTGGCAACATAAACCCCGTTGCAATCCCCTTCAAGCTGTACGAAAACTCTCAGGGGAGTTTTTTCTGAGATATAGATATTTTTAGAAAAAACCGGATCAAGTGAAATATGAGCAAATCCGTTAACAAGTTTACCGGTGCCATAATCCTGGAACAGAACTTCCGGCGATTCAGGTGCAAACATGACCACATTATTTTCATTCAGGTCTTTTACGATGGTTGAAACAACTCCCGAGCCGAGTATCTTGAACTGGGTCATCCCATTATAACCGGCGACATATACGTTGATATTGGTTGCTCCCAGAGCATTTTCAAAATATCCCCCGGCTGTAGGAATTCCAGGTGTTCCTGAGATCCCGTTGCTTGCAAACCCGGCCAGGCCGATTGTCTGTCCCGTTCCAGCAACCCCGCTTCCCCTTCCAAGTGTAGTATATACATTGAGCCCGTTCCCAACGGCTACGATTCCTGTTCCGCCTCCACTCGAAGGAGCTGTGGATTTTGCCTTGGCATAGAGCCCAATGGTATCTCCGGAGGCAGTAATACCAACAGAAACAACCGGCGTATAGATTACATTTATACCTCCACCTATTCCAGCGATTCCATTATTTCCACTCCTTCTCTGGTTACCGATCACCGCAAAGCCGGTTGCTGCACTATCCCAGCCGTATACACCGGCTGCACCACCCTGTCCGAAAACTCCGTAAAGCGAACTGTTTCCATAAACACCATAGCCTCCGCCCGATCCCTGTCCATACACACCCGCGCCCGGAACTGCAATAATACCATTCAGGGCATATGGGGTAGCAGCACTGCCAACTACATCAACCAGGTCAAGAGCACCAACAGTTGCTGTTCCAATACCGACTTTGCCACTTGAAAATACACGCATCCGTTCAGTGTTATTTGTGCGGGTTACAAAATCCGTTGCATCTGTGGTACCGATAAAATTCACAGCCGGAAGGGTTCCCGAATTACCGGTTGTGGTCCAGTTGGGTGAATTGGCTGGCGAAGAAACGATCAGCCTTCCAAGGCCATCAGCCAAAACTGCACGCGTAGTGCCTGAAGCAAGGTTGGAAACTCTTATGGTGCCGCCATTCACATGCAGCTTGTCAGCAGGGGCAGCAATCCCTATCCCTACATTCTGGGCACCGGAATAATTGATTGTGATCAGTAGGGTACAGAGTAAAAGGAGCCAAAAACGGCTAACAGCCTTAAGGTTTTTCATTGAGGTAATTATAAATTTAAGAAAGTTCAGTGGAAATCAAAAAAGGAACACTCAAATATACGTAATACGGAAATGAAAGGCAATGGTTAGAGGCAAAAAAAATTAAAAATAACTACTTGTAAACCAATAAATAACAATATTTATCATAAACCTTACATCCACATTAAATATTGTTACATTCTTATTTTTTGGCTGCAATTTCGTGTATCCCTGAAACAAGCCTGTCAAGCTCATCAAAAGAGGTATAAACATTGGGAGTTATACGAACTCCGTTTATATTTTCATACACAATGGGAGAGGTGTGAATTTTATACTTTTCAAGCAGCCTGATTTCAAGATCACTTACCGTCATTCCCTGCAGGCTAAAGGTACAGATGGCACATGATCTGGCGGGCTGCATGGTGGTGCTGAAATGGATTCCGGGAACATTTTTAACTTTTTCTGTCCAATAGGATTTCAATAAACGAAGCCTTTCAAGCTTTCTCCTTGAACCAATGGCGAGATGAAAATCAACAGCCTGTGCAATTGCCATTTCTGAAGCAAATGATCTTGTGCCCAAAGTTTCGAATTTTCTGATGTCATTGCCATCAGGAATATTATTGGAAAGCAGTGCCCAGACTTTACTTATTTTTTCCTTCCTGATGTACAGCATCCCGCTGCCGAATGGCGCCGACAGCCATTTATGCAGACTTGTTCCGAAATAATCTGCCCCGAGATCGGGAATTTTAAAGTCAAGCTGGGCAAAGCTGTGGGCGCCATCAACGATAATATCAGCCCCGTTGCTGTGTGCAAGATCGGCCAGTTTTTTAACAGGAAGAATCTGACCGGTCCAGTTGATCACATGTGTGACCATGAGGATCCGGGTGCGCGGGGAAATTTGTTTTCTGAACGCTTCTACAATTTCATCATCATCGTCAGCAGGCAGTTTGAGGTCAATTATTTTTAAAACCACTCCATCCCGCTTTTCTCTTTGCTTCCAGGCATTCATCATATTGGGATAATCTTGCAGTGTTAAAATTATCTCGTCGCCTGCTTTCAGGTCCAGTCCGAAAATAACCGTATTGAGTCCCTCGGTTGAATTGCGGTTGATTGCAATTTCATCGGGGCTGCATCCTGAAAGTCCTGCAAGCTTCATCCTGAGGGACTCCCTTCCCTGGTCGAGTATGCGCCACATGTAATACGATGGTGCTTCATTGCACAAACGCAGGTATCTCTCATGGGCATCCTGTACAACCTTGGGCTGCGGACTAACACCACCATTGTTAAAATTAATTATTGTTGACGAGGTGGTATATGAATCTCTTACCCAACTCCAGAAATCATCATCACTAAGTGAAGCGGGAGGTGTGAGGGACGACGTAGCGCCTGGGAACTGCCCTGACATTGCAAACCCTGGAATAGAAAAGGCTGCAGCAAGTGCGCCCGTTTGTTTTAAAAAATTCCGGCGATCATTCTTTTCCATCAGACCTGGGATTTAAAATATGAAATCGGATGATTATGAAAATTCAATCATTCAAAGATTCATTTTTTTTCCGCATAAAACAGGAAATAGCCCCAAAGATTTTTTTTCAGCGCCTTATACTGGCATACAGCTCCATCTGTATTCCTGATTGTAAATTCATTTCCATAGCTGCTTCCGAACATACGCCTGAGTTTACCATAGGCTCGGGCTAGCAGGCCAAACCGATACAGCCTGAGAGATGTAGGCCTTACCTGAACACTCAGATCCGTAGAAGTTACATTTACAAACCCTGCTTTAACTGCGAGCTCCTCCATCCGTTCAACTGTTTCGAGGTCGATAATGGACCAACCACTTAGCCATCTTTTCAAAAGCTGATCCTCTTCAAAGTTCAAGCCTGCTTTCCTGAATCCATCAGACAGTACCAGTTTCCCACCAGGTCGGAGCACCCTAAATGCTTCCTTCAGAAACAATCCTTTATCCTCTGCATGGCATACGCTTTCAAGAGCCCAGACAGCATCAAATGAACCGGGTCCGAACGGCATACTGAGGTAGTCGGCTTTTAGAAATGTACATTGCTTTTCAACACTGTTCCTTTCTGCATTGAGCTTTGCAGATGCAACTTGCTTTTCACTAAGCGAAATTCCTGTTGTGAAGCAGCTGAATTCCCGGGCCAGAAAAATACTGCTTCCTCCCACTCCGCATCCGGCATCAAGTATGCTGCTTCCCGGAACAGGGTTCAGCCTTGATGCAAGCACATGATTCATGCGGTGCAGTGATTGCGGAAAGCTTTTTACAGACTCATCCCAGTATCCGTAATGAAGCGCCATGCTCCTGTTGAGGTCCCAGATGTCACGGTAAGACACCTCTGCCATGTCGTAATAGGATATAACGTCTTGTGTATACGAATTTTGCCCGGCAGGTATTGACATGTTACTGGAAAATGTACTCTTTAAAAAATCACTACCTGAATTTCCGTCAATTTTAGATCAATCAGCGGTGACTGTTTCAGCCTTCCTTCGTTTTAGCGCAGGTTTGCCGCTTTCGGCATTTTTTAGCGTAAGCTCGAAATCGCTCAGAACATTCATATAATAGATATACGCATCATAGGGTGAATCGTAGGGACTGAAATACTTGTGAACGTCACCGTCACTCCAGTACTTGGTGCACATATAATAAAAATGGTCAGAGGTCTGAAGCTTGCTCCATACGTCGGTAATGTCCTGGTTCCCGAGAGAATTTACTCTTTTTTCAAGCGCATATATTTTTGAGAAGGCTTCCTCTTCCATAGAATTGCTTTTCCAGGCGCTTAAATCGCGTTCTATATCAGCCCATGAAATGAAATCATGTGCATCGTATACATCCCTGGCTGGATAAGCGGCAATCACTTCCGACGGAGTTTTAAAATCAAAATCAGGATGCTTCATAATTTCAGCCGGCAGATGATCAAGGAATTCAAAAATGCCGGTGTTTTCCCACTGGTGTTCACCGAATGTTTCATAATCCATAAACAGGTTGACAATCTCACCGTTGCCGGCAACTTTATGCACCCAGCCGGCGAATTTATCAGCAGTCAGCGGAAAATCAGACCAGTTGCGGTCTGAAAAACGGAAGGCAATATCATCTGAAAGCCTGTAATTTTTGAGCAGTGCCTTTATTTTTTTTGTGCCTGCAGGCTGATATACAAAATTGGGCGTACGGTTGCCGAGAAGACGGTCGACCCCTTCGCAAAGTATTCCCTTGTATCCCATTTTTTCGATGAATGCCGCAAGTTCATTATTGTAGATAAGTTCCGTATTGCGAAATATCCTGGGTGTCTGACCGAAATATTGCTTGATTTTTTCAGCATGTTCTGCAACCTGACGTTTGAAATCTTTTTTGGAAAAAAGAAAGCTGAGCGAATGGTAATAGGTTTCAGAAATGAATTCGACGCAGCCTGTTTTGGCAAGTTCTATAAATGACTGGAGTACATCGGGACGGTAGTTTTCGCACTGTTCAATGAATACACCGCTCAATGAATAGCTGATCCTGAACTTTCCCTGGTGCCTGTGTATAAGCTCCAGCATTTTCTGATTGGTTTTCAGGTAGCAATTTTCAGAAACCTTGTCAAGGATGGCCCTGTTCTTATCAGCGTCTTCATAGAAATGATCGTTACCGATATCAAAAAAAGAATATCTTTTTATCCGGAATGGCTGATGAACCTGGAAATAGAAGCAAACTGAAGGCATGTTGCTGTAGAAATATTTTTAGTATTAGTTTAAACAGATCCCGTGACTGACGTAATTATTTATTACCGTTTGTGCAGAATAATCCCATGAAATATGCTTTAGATCCTCATAAGCATCCTGGGTCACTTTTTCTTTAAGAACCTTATTATTGATTATGTTTATGATATAGTCTGCTGCCCGGTTGGTATCCCAGAAATCAAATTTAAGAGAACCTTTGAGCACTTCGGCAACACCCGACTGCTTTGAAATCACGCAGGGCACGCCGAACTGAACGGCTTCAACAGCAGACAGGCCGAACGGCTCCGATACTGACGGCATGCAGTATACGTCGGCCATCGACAAGAGCCGCCTTACCTTGTCGAGATTTAAAAATCCGGTGAGGTGGAACCTGGTTCCTATATGTTTATATGAGCTCCGGTCGATAAGTGTTCTGAAACCCTCGCCTGTGCCAGCCATGACAAATCGAACATCGGGATTGTAATCAAGTACCTTTGAAGCAATCTCAACAAAAAATTCAGGGCCCTTCTGTCTCGTTAGCCTGCCGATAAACAGCACCATGCTTTCATCGAAGGGTTTGTGCGACCTGAATGCATCAACGGGTCTAATGCCATTGTGAACAGTAGCAATTTTATTGCGGCTTATGCCATAGTATTTATGGATAATGTCTCCGGTAAAATTTGAAACCGGCATAAGCAGGTCGGCATAGTCCATGCCCTTTTTCTCGGTTTCATAAACCCAGCCCCTGCTGTGAACTCCGCCGCGGTCAATTTCAAGCGAATGAATATGAACCACCAGTGGTTTGCCGGTTGCCCGCTTGATCTCCATTCCGGCCATCATGGTCATCCAGTCGTGTGCATGAATTATGTCGAATTCCTTTGTTAGCGCAACCCTTGTTGCAAGCTTGCTGAACAACATCACTTTTTCAATTACATCACCACCATAGAGGTCATCAATATCAAACACATCCACATCCTCATCCTTGATCTTTACATTTTTGATATACTTGCTTGAACGGATATCAGCAAACTCAGTGTAATATGGGTTTATGTTGGACGGGATGAAATGTACATCCTCAAAAGTCTTTCCGTCATACTGGTGGCTTACGTTTTTAAGCGTGCTTGCATCAATATTGTTCAGGCCGAGCAACTCCAGGTTCTTAACTACAAAATCCGGGTTGGATTTCGGGATGATCATTGTGACATCGGCATATTTTGTCAAAGCAATGCAAAGGTCATGGCAGGCTACTCCCAACCCTCCGTTTATCACGGGGGGAAATTCCCATCCCAGCATTAATATTTTTGGTTTTTTGCCTGACATTATCTTTTTAAAAAAATAAAATCACATGAGTGAACAAGTGATTTTCAGCACTGGCGCAAAGGTAATAAAAACAACTGGTCGACTGCAGACATCGGATGATAAAATAATGATGGCATATAATTTATGACCCGGATGATTTTAATGTTTGTTACATTGTTAATTTAGCCGCTTATTTTCAAACAATTTTGGTGATTACTTCGTACTAAGATATTCAAAACATCATAGGATAATATGGAATTGAGCCAGGGGATCGCCAAAAGCAAAGAATATCCCAATAGCATTACCCGGTTTTACCAGAAAGGCAACCGTTTTTATTTTGAATCCACCAATAGCAAGCTGGAGATCTGGGTAATCAGTGATAAAATCTTCAGGATCAGGTACACACCTGAATATTTCGCCCGTGATTTTTCGTATGCAATCAATGAGCCGCTGGATGAGGGCTGCAGGATTTTGCAGTGTTTTGAAATTGGAAATGATGTTGAGATCCATACGGCAGCCCTGATCTGTAAAATCAAGAAGGATACCAAAAGGATTGTATTTGAGACCCTTAAGGGAAAGATAATCAGTGAGGACGAGACAGGTTATCATTGGGAACCCAATGCCGGTTTTGGTGGTCAATATGTTTACTGCAGCAAAAAGATGCAGCCTCAGGAATGCTTTTTCGGACTGGGGGATAAGGCCTGTGATCTGAACCTCCGCGGTAAGAGGTTTTTAAACTGGGGCACCGATACCTACGGATTTGCCCGTGAGCAGGATCCTTTATACCGGAACATCCCGTTTTATTACGGATTGCATCACGGGCTGGGATACGGTATTTTTTTTGACAATAGCTTCCAGACATATTTTGACTTTGGCCATGAAAGCTTTGATATTACAAGCTTCTGGGCGGAAGGCGGTGAAATGTGCTATTATTTTGTGTTTGGCCCTGAATTAATGTCCGTTGCTGAACAATATACACGGCTTACAGGAGTACCGGAGCTGCCACCTATGTGGGCTTTGGGTTATCAGCAAAGCAAATGGAGCTACTATCCGGATTCAAAGTTGAGGGAGATTGCCGATGAATTCAGGAAAAGACAGATCCCCTGCGACGTCATCCATATTGATATAGATTACATGGATGGTTTCAGGTGTTTCACCTGGGACAAGAACCGTTTTCCTGATCCGGCAGGTATGATGGCCGATCTCAAGAAAGCCGGGTTTAAAAGCATACTTATTATTGACCCGGGAATAAAAATTGATCCGGAATATGAAATATTCAAAACAGGATTTGAAAAAGGATATTTCTGCAAGCGACAGGATGGCGATCTGATGAGGGGCAAGGTTTGGCCGGGAGAATGCAATTTTCCCGACTTCACCAACCCGGAAGTCAGGACCTGGTGGGCGGGGCTGTTTGAAGAGCTGGCAAAACAGGGCGTAGCGGGAATCTGGAACGATATGAATGAACCTTCTGTATTTGAAATAGGCACCTTTCCGGACGATGTCCGCCACAATTACGACGGTTGTGATGTTAGTCACAGGAGGGCTCATAACGTTTACGGGATGCAGATGGCACGCGCAACATATGAAGGAATGAAAAAATATTCCGCTCCAAACCGGCCCTTTGTTCTAACCAGGTCAGGGTTTTCAGGGGTTCAGCGGTATTCGGCGGTGTGGACAGGTGATAATGTCGCCAGCTGGGAGCACCTGTGGATCGCAAATGTGCAATGCCAGCGGCTAAGCGTTTCCGGAATTTCATTCTGCGGCACCGACATCGGCGGGTTTATCGGCGATCCTGACGGCGAGCTATTTGTGAGGTACATACAGATGGCAATTTTTCATCCCTTCTTCAGGGGCCATTCATCATCCGACCAAGGCGATAAAGAGCCCTGGGCATTTGGGGAAGCTTACGAAGATCTTATCAGGAAAGCAATCGAATTACGCTACCAGCTGCTTCCATACATATATTCTACCTTCTGGCAATACGTAACAAAAGGAACACCTATGATCAGGCCGCTGTCGTTTATAGCACAGCATGAGCAACAAGCCATATACAGGCAGGAGGAATTCGGTTTTGGCGACCAGATGATCATTTGCCCAATCGGGGAACGTGCGGCCACCGGGCGCTGGATGTTTTTGCCCAGAGGAAGCTGGTTTAATTACTGGACTGGAACCATGATGAAAGGTGGTTCGGAAATCTGGGTTGAGGGAACACTTGATAAATTTCCGCTGTTTGTGAAAGCAGGAGCTATCGTTCCGCATTATCCGGTAATGCAGTATGTGGGTGAAAAACCTGTTGAATTACTAACACTTCATGCTTACTTCTCTGCAAGCCGCAACACCAGCACATTATATGAAGATGCGGGTGAAGGTTATGATTATGCAAATGGAATGTCGAGCCTGAAAAAATTCTGGACACTGGGCAACCGGAATGAAATGCGCATCATCCAAAATGAGGAAGGGCCATTCGAAACTTCTTATCAGGATTATAAGCTTATTATTATCGGTTTGCCATTCAGGCCTCGTGAATATGTTGTAGACGGTCTTTCGATCAAACTGCCGGGAAAATTCAAGGAAAGAAACCTGATCATTACCGTGCCAAAGCATTTTAAAAAAATAAGGATATTTTAAATAGCAATAAAATGAAAAAAGGGCTGACCATTTTATATGATCAGCCCTTTTTGTATTTGTACGATGATTATTCCCCTATCCTGATGTCTACTCTCCTGTTCATGGAGTTCATTTTGGTTGCAAGCGGGTCTTGTTCGCCTTTGCTTTCTGTTGTGATCCTTGCTGCATCAATTCCATAGTGCTTTACAAGATGGTTTTTGGCGGCATCAGCCCTTTTCTGACCAAGTGCCAGGTTGGCTTTTTCACTTCCTGATACGTCGGCATTACCTGTTATTACAATTTTAATGTCAGGATTTGCTTTCATCATCCTTGCAATCACCACCATACGGTCCTGCTGATTGGTGCGAATGGTTGATTTATTCAGCTCGAAGAACAGAGAAGGCAGGAAGCCTGCATTCAATGCATCACGCGTTGAGCTAACCGGTATGGTAGTACCCTGGAAGTTGACCAGGCTGCCTTTTTCCGTATTTGGTTCAAGGTCGCGGCTGTCAGGAACACCATCAGCATCCATATCTGATTCCACCCCATTCGCATCAACCTTGGCGCCTTTGGGAGTAAAAGGATCTGCATCTTTTGCATCGGCAACCCCGTCGTTGTCGGTATCCACTGCTGTTCCGTCACCGTATACTTTTGTCCCTTCCGGGGTTGAATTATCCTTGTCGAACATATCGGCTACACCGTCTTTATCCTTATCTCCGGATAGTACATCCACTTTGTCTTTCAGGTCGGCAATATCGTTATAAACCACTTCCATCGGGTTTACCCACTCCATTTGCTGCTGTTTTTTGCCAAGCGTATAATTAATGTTCAGGCCTGCAATGGTGTATCCATCATACGCCGTAATAGATTTTCTCGTGGCATCAATGTCATCGGTAATCGCACGGCGGTAACCAACCTCAACACCTACGTCGAAACGTTTGATGCGGTATTTAAAGCCAAGCCCCACAGGAATGATGAACTTTGTATTTCCGTTCTGCGGCTTGCGCTTGATTCCGGTAGATTCGCCGGCAGCGTTTCGCACATCAACCTCGGAATCAAAATTTATAATACCAACACCGGCCATTACATTAAAATGGAACTTTTTATTTCTTTTCAGATGACTGATATTTCCAAAGGTATAAACCATATCCAGTGTTCCTTCAATGTATTGGGATTTGAATTTGTTCAAGACCGGAACAGGACTAACAAGATTGTTGGGATTAAAACCAGTCATTCCTGAGATCTTTCCGCTATTGTCTGTATTAAACTTCTCCTCACCGGTGAACTGGCCCATCATACCCCTTAAGCGGGCGCCGATCGAATGGGTTACCTGGTAATTAAAAGCCAGTCCATATGACAGGTTAAAGGCATAACTGCTGAGATTATCGTTCTCTCCTGATTTTTTTAAGATATCCCCCTGAAAAATATTCGTTCCGGCAGTGATGCCGATTCTGAACCTGTCAAAGTCTTTTCCCTTAGGTAAGCCGTAACTGCTTCCTGAGGTTGTTGCTGTAGGCGTCTGCGCATGAGCCGCAAAAACGATCATGAAGGCCGCAGAAAATAGCGTAATTTTAAATTTCATTTTTTTGGGTTTTCGTTTAAATCGGATGCAAGTATAAATAATGTTTTAGGAAAAAAAAAATCACTGACCTCATCTTACTATTTCCACCATCAATTTTAAATTAAATCAGACAACCTGATTAATTCTATTGGTTTTCAATTAAATATTTGTGCCAGCAGCTGTTCCAGGTGGCCCGGGTGATGGATGAAATCTATATTATCGGTGTCTATGATCCTGATTTCGGGTTTATCTTTTGTTGTAAAGAAAATTCTGTAGCCATTTTCGAGCTTAAGCAGATATTCATCCGGTATTTCACTTTCATAGTGCCTGCCCCTGTTCCGGATATTTTTTTTCAGGTTTGGAACTGACTTATGGAGGTAGATGATCAGGTCAGGCGAAGGTAGGGACGCATGGATAATGTCATAAAACCGCTTATAAAGAACCATCTCATCCTTATTAAGGTTTATTTCAGCAAAAATCAGTGATTTTTCAAAAAGATAATCGGAGACCACCGGCTGACCGGATGCAACTGATTCATCGAACAGGTTTTTCAGCTGGCCATACCTTTCAGCCAGGAATGAAAGCTCCAGTGGAAATGCATACCGCTCGGGATTTTTATAAAACTGGGGAAGGAAAGTATTTTCCGCAAATTCTTCAAGAACGAGTTTCCGGTTGTATTTTTCGGATATGATCCGTGCAAGAGATGTTTTTCCGGACCCGATATTCCCTTCTATTACGAGGTAGCCTGCACTCATTGGATTTGTCCGGGATAGGCTTTGGCAGCTGTCAGTTTAACACGCAGATTGTCGCTACACATCAGTAATAGATCAATCATGCTTTTTCCTGAAACCGGATGAATAAAACCAGGCAGAAGTTCAGCCAGCGGCATGAGCGTAAACCGCCTGTCGCTTATTCGGGGATGGGGGATCTGCAGGTTGTTTTCCCTTACAATCCGGTCTCCATAAAAAAGTATATCAAGGTCAATGATACGGCTGGCCCATTTTGCTGTCCGTTTCCGGCCCATGCTTTTTTCTATGTCGAGCAGGACATCAAGCAACGCTGGGGGTTCTAGCCTGGTATTTAAAATGACAGCCTGGTTTAGATAATCCGGCTGAGCCTGGTCGCCCCAGGAAGAACTTTCGTATATGGATGATACTGCATGGATGCTACCCGCTGTAACACCCATCTCATGGCGGGCATGGGCTAAAAAATCAAGCCTGTTTCCCTGGTTGGACCCCAGCAAAATGACCACAGGACCGGAAGATACGTTTCCAGGCATCAGCAAGTTGAATCAGCAAAGGGTTGTAAAAAAGAAAATATCAATTATACTTTGTTAAAATCCCGGAGCCTGATTGATGTGATTACCTGCTTGGTTTGCAATGGAAAATCTCCTTTCATCATCCAGTCATAATAAGATGGTTCAATCTTAAAAACTTCCGTCACCAGTTTTCCCTTATGTTTACCGAAATTAAATGTTTCCATACCTTCATCATTATAAACAACCCTTCCGGCCAGGTCGGCGCACTTTTTAATATTTGTGAAATCGTGCAATGCCTTGATATCGTTTTTTACAGGGATTGATTTATTGCCGTCCTTGTCTTCATACTCAACTCCTTCATATTTCTCAAGCTGTGCAATGAAAATTTCATAGGTGGCCTCAATATCTGCTTGCGCACTGTGTGCATTAATGATCTCTTTACTACAGTAAAATTTATATGCGGCTTTTAAAGTCCGTTGTTCCATGAGGTGAAAAATGTTCTGAACATCCACAAACCTGCGGTTACGGATATCAAATTCCACTTCGGAACGTAGAAATTCATCAACGAGCATGGGCACATCAAACCGGTTTGAATTGTAACCGGCCAGATCGGAATTTTCAAGAAAGTTATTCAGTTCATGAGCAATTTCACGGAATGTGGGTGCATCCTTAACATCCTCGTCACGTATGTGATGGATGGCAACGGAATCTTTCGAAATAGGCATTTCGGGATTTATCCGTTTTGTTTTTGAAAGCTTGGTGCCATCAGGCATTATTTTTAAAATGGAAATTTCAACGATACGGTCAACTCCGATATTCAAACCGGTTGTTTCAAGATCAAAAAAAGCCAGCGGCCGGGTAAGTTTCAGATTCATAAATTATTAATAATTATTTGGGGTGGCTTTTTTATGGTAGTATGAATTATTCACATTTAAAAACTTGGTCTGAAATTTCAGTTCCGTCATCGGGCAGTGTAAAATCAATATCCACTTTGCCCTGCTTGTCGGTTATAGCCTTGATGTGGTATTCTCCCGGAGGCAAAGGGACAAGGAACTTGCCGGTCGCACTGTTGCTGACAATAGTTCCCATGTCGGACCCGGTTGATTTGCGCGTGATCTTTATATCCAGGTTCTTCCCGGGCAACCCTGCAAGCGTAATCACCTGGCCTTTGAGCAGCACCATTTTGTTTGGTACGATAGAATTGGCCAGTGTTACACGGTATATATCAAAATCGCCGAAGCCCGAATCTTTCACGGAGCTCATATACGCAGTTTTGCCATTGGAGACCAGAGCAATGTTCATATCATCATACAGTGAATTGAGTGGAAATCCGATATTTTCCGGTGCCGACCATCTTTCCTTTCCATCATACGAAACGGATTTAAAAATATCATACCCACCCATTGACTTATGCCCGGTTGAAGCAAAAAAGAGGGTCTGGCCATCGGCAAACATATACGGGCAGTCCTCATCATATTTTGTATTGATTGGTTCACCCAAATTTTCAGGTTTTGACCATGTACCGCCGGAAAGCTCACATTTATATATGTCCCTGCCACCGATCCCACCTTTTTTGTCGCTTGAAAAATAAAGTGTTTTACCATCCGGTGAGAGACACGCACCTGTTTCACGTTCACCGGTTTTAAATGCCTGCCCGATGAGGACAGCTTTCTGAAAACTTTTTCCTTTCTGCGCAGCCCAGAAAATATCCCCTTCATTTTCGGGGGATTCTCTGTATATGATCAGCCTGTCGCCGGCCGGGGACAAATAAAGAGACTCCTCATAATTCTCGGAGTTAATGCTTACGCCGATGTTCTTGGCTTTCATCCAAATGGAATCAAAAGTTGTATAATACAGATCTGAAGGAATTTCGCCAAATGCGTCCATGAGCCCACCGGTATTACCTTTCCGGTTGGAGGTATAAACAAGAACCGAATCATCGGCCGTTACCAGCGGTTTTGTTTCAGCATAATTTGTATTAATTCCTTTGCCGAGGTTTTCGAAAACCGCATTCACCGGCTGTTTGATCAGCTCGGCCGCATTGTAGCTCCATGAAATGCGCTGGTCAAGTTCAAACTTCGGATTAACCTTTCCTTTGTTCGCCTCCCTGAATTTTTCATAGGTTTCAATTGCTTTGTCAAATTCGCTGTTATAATGATAGGCCGTGGCAAGGTCATACAAAATATCTTTCGGTGCATCTTTCTGTGTTGAAACGAATTCGAGAAACTCTGCAGCCTTACTTTTATCGATGTTTGTTTTCAGGTAACAAATTCCTGCCCGGTAATTATAATCCGTGCTGTTTGTGTTTGTATCAAAAAGCCTCAGGTAACGCACGAGTGCTTCCTTGTAGTTACCCTGCTTAAAAAAATCATTAGCTTCTCCCTTTACAGTGGATTCTTCTTCTTTGGTAAGAGGCTTGGGCTTTGATGGTTTTTTCTGAGCCTCTGTATTAAAAGCAAGCAATATGAAAAATAATATAAATGCGAAATAAGCGGTGATGCGGCAACTGTTCTTTTTCATAGCATTAAATTAAAGCGGGGGAATCAGGAGTTTCAGTCTCCTGCAAAGGTAACCATAATTGCGATGACCCGTTCTGTGAAAGCATTTTTGAAGTAAGTGGTTTTTAATCAGATTTTCTGTGAAGAATCAAATTGCTCCAGGTAATCGGCAATCCGTTTCACAAAGCTGCCGCCCAATGATCCATCCACAACGCGGTGATCGTATGAAAGCGACAGGAACATCATGTGCCTGATTGCAATTGCGTCACCCTGCGGAGTTTCAATAACGGCAGGTTTCTTCCGGATCGCTCCAATGGCCAGTATGGCAACCTGCGGCTGGTTAATTATCGGCGTTCCCATCACGTTGCCGAAGGATCCAACATTGGTCATGGTAAAGGTTCCACCCTGTACTTCATCTGGCAACAGCTTGTTTGCCCTTGCGCGGTTTGCTAAGTCGTTAACGGCTTTGGTCAGACCGATCATGTTCATACGGTCGGCATTTTTAATAACCGGCACGATCAGGTTTCCTGAAGGCAGCGCGGTGGCCATTCCGATGTTAATATTTTTTTTGACTATGATCCGTGTTCCATCAACAGAAATATTGATCATTGGAAAGTCTTTGATAGCACGTGCTACAGCTTCGATAAAAACTGGTGTAAAAGTTATTTTTTCCTTTTCCCGTTTTTCGAAATCCGCTTTTATAGCATTCCTCCACATGACGATGTTTGTAACGTCGGCCTCGACATAAGAAGTAACGTGGGGCGAAGTATGTTTGCTCATTACCATGTGATCGGCGATCAGCTTGCGCATCCGGTCCATTTCGATGATTTCCACTTCACCGTTCAGCGATGCAGCCTGAGGCACATGAGCTGGTGTCGTTTTTGATAGAGCCTGTTCAGGAGCAGGTTTTGCTGTCATTGACACGGGCGCAGTTCCCCTGCTCTGAATATAGGAAAGTATGTCTTTTTTGGTTACCCGGCCTTCCGCTCCCGTACCATTGATGGATTCGAGTTCTGAAACAGAAACATTTTCCTGCCCGGCAATATTCCTTACGAGCGGAGAATAAAACTTTACAGATGAGCCGCCGCTGACCGGAGCTGCCGCCTGCGGAACATAAGGCACCTTTTCTGCCTTGACGGGTTCAGGTGAATAGGCCGGTGACGCTGTCTTCGCTGGGGCTACTGTTTTCGATTCATTCGACGGGGATTGTTCATCCCCACTACCCAGGATTGCAATGAGCGCTCCCACCTGCACCACGTCGCCTTCATTGAATAATCTCCTGATCAGAATTCCAGCAGCCGGTGAGGGAACTTCTGAATCAACTTTATCAGTTGCAATTTCAAGGACCGGCTCATCAGCCTCAACCTGGTCACCTTCATTTTTCAACCATTTGATGATGGTGGCTTCTGCAACACTTTCGCCCATCTTGGGCATTTTCATTTCAACCTGAGGCATGATCTTTCAGTTATGGATATGTATTCGACAATGGCTTCAAAATTATGAAAATAAATTGAATGTAAACCGTGCCACATTTGATCAGTCGTGCATGCCTGGAGGTGAGAGAAAACAGGAATCCCGGAAATCGTTTTGACTACAGCGCGACTGCCGGGGGAAAAGTTAAGTAAATTTCAACCATGAATGTCAGAGATCCCAGACGCTGCCTCTCCTCTGCCTGATCAGCTTGCGCAGGTCACGCACAAATGCCATGATAAGGTAAATGATGATGGGTGAACCGATTGTGAGGAAAGAAGCATAAACAAAAAACAAGCGGATATTGGCTGATTTGATGAGCATCCATTCGCCCATCCATTCGCAAACTCCGAATGCACGCCTTTCAAAAAAAGTTTTTACAAGCTCAATGGGGTTATTCATTTGAAATTTAATGTATCGCAAATATATGAAAAACAACCGGCGAGGTCAAGAACAATCCTCAAATATTTAAAATTTGCTTATGTTTCCGGAAAAATCAGGCTTCCACCTGGCATGAAACCACAGAAAAACAAACCAAGAGCTGCCGCACAGGTAAGAGATCCGGATAAGTCAGTTAAGGCCGGAACACATCCCAGGTTCCTGTTCATGGCCGTCATTTTTTCATGGGCATTTATCATATATGGTCAATCGTTACAGTTTGAATTTGCCATGGACGACAACATCATGATAAAGCTTAACAGGTCGGTGCAGAAGGGGACTGCCGGCATCGGTGAGCTGATGACCAAAAGCATGGTATTTGGCTCGAATGGAAAAAACGACGGCGCCTACAGGCCTGTAACCATGACCTCATTTGCCATCGACAAGCAGGTGTTCGGTAACAAGCCTGGACCTTTCCACTTTATTAATGTTATGCTTTATGCGCTCACAGGCATTGTCATTTTCCTGCTGCTCATGCATCTCATTCCAGCCTGGCATCCTTTCTTCCATTTTATTATAACGATGCTTTTCATGGCACATCCAATTCACACGGAAGTGGTAGCCAATATCAAAAGCAGGGATGAGCTGTTATCTTTCCTCTTCACCTTTTTGTCGCTGCTGGTGATTTTCAGGTGGCATGATAAAAATAAGATTAAGATGCTGGTGGCCGCATTTGTATTGTTCCTTCTGGGCTGCCTTTCGAAAGAGACCGCTTTAACCTTTGTGGTAATTGCACCCATCACCTACTATTGTTTTACGAAATGGAATAGAGCTGTGATCCTCCGGAACAGCCTGCCTTTTATAGCAGGCGCCGTTGTGTACCTCATCATGAGGGCTGCTTTTCTCGACAGCATGGGAAGCGCAACACAGATCAAAATAATCGACAACACGCTGATGGCAGCATCATCGGTATCAGAGAAATATGCAACGATCATTTTTATCACATGGAAATACCTGTGGCTGCTTATTTTTCCTCACCCGCTATCATGGGATTATTCTTTCCGCCAGATACCTGTTGTTTCATTTTCAGAAATCAGGACCATATTGCCGGCACTCTTGTTCGTTGGTATGGCGGTTTATTCCGTCATCACCCTTTCAGGAAAAAATATTTTCGCCTGGTGCATCATTTTTTTCTTTGCCTCCCTGGCTCTTGTATCCAACATTTTTATTCCTATTGCAGCAACGATGGCTGAAAGATTTCTTTACTTTCCATCGCTTGCCTTCTGTATTGCGCTTGTGGCAGCGCTTACACGCCTACCTAAAACCGACACAGCGAAACCCGCAAATAAGAATGTTGTATTTGCGCTGATTACAGGCTTACTTGTAATGATTTATTCCGTTAAATCTTTTTCACGTGCAGGCGAGTGGAAAAACAACCTTCTCCTGTTTGAATCAGGTGTAGCTGCTTCTCCTAACAGCACCCGTACCCACAGTGCACTCGCATATGAATATGCTGTAAAGGCTGAACAGGCCAAAAGTATGCAGGAGCGTAATGAATTATATAATAAATCCATTGCAGAATTTAAGCAAGCTCTTGAAATTTATGAAGGAAATAAAGAAGGCTGGTATAATATCGCACACACTTATGACATTATGGGTAATTATGATGAAGCTGAAAAGTATTACCGGAAAGCAATTGAAATAGATCCTAAAACAGCCAACGCATATAATAACCTTGGTGCGATCTATCTTCGAAAAAACCAGTATGAACCTGCCATTGAACTTTTCCGGAAAGCGACGACCCTCGACAAGGCATATGCCGACCCTTACGGAAACCTGGGGGCAGCATATCATTTTCAGGGAAATTATTCTGAAGCCATCCGCTATTATGAACAGGCCCTGGCTATCAACCCGGGGTTACAGACTGTAGTCAACAATATTGCAAAGGCCCGCAAGAGCCAGGCTGATGAACAACAGAAAAAACTCAATAACTGATTTAAAGTTTTTCCTTACAGATGGCACCTGCCTTTATGTTCCGTCAGTTCATTAGAATTATTAACTAAATTTGCTGGCTATTTTGCGGCATCTAAAAAAACTGAACATGCGACAATTCTTTAAATTTATGTTTGCTTCCATGTTGGGAGTATTCCTTTCACTGATACTCCTGATACTTATCACAGCAGGGATTATCGGGGCAGCTATCTCCTCATTAGGGTCTGAAAAAACAGTCATTACAGAATCCAATTCCGTGCTTTCTATCAGCCTGGATCATCCGGTGATGGAGAGGGGATCAAAGAACCCGTTTGCCAACCTGGATCTCTCCACGATGAAAAGCCGCAACCCGTTAGGGCTTGATGACATTCTAAAGAACATTAAAAAGGCAGCAACAGATGACAAGATAAAAGGCATTTACCTGAATGTTTCCTCCGTCCAGGCAGGAATAGCAACTGTTGAAGAGATTCGTAACGCACTCATTGATTTTAAAAAGTCAGGGAAATTTGTAATTGCCTATGCTGAAAGCTATTCACAGGGCGCTTACTACCTGGTGAGTCCTGCCGACCGCATTTACCTAAATCCACAGGGCGAGATTGACTTCAAGGGCTTACGTGCCGAACTTGCATTTTTCAAAGGTACACTTGAAAAGCTCGAAATTGAGCCACAGGTGATCAGGCATGGAAAATTCAAAAGTGCAATTGAGCCTTTCATCAATGATAAGATGAGCGATGAGAACCGCAGCCAGATAGCCGATCTGATAGATGATCTCTGGAATCACATGGTCAACCGGATCTCTTCTGAAAGGAACATACCTGCTGCTGAGCTTCGCCAGGTAGCCGACAGCTTTGTAACCCATATTGCCGAAGAAGCTTTGCGTGTAAAGCTGGTGGATGCCCTGAAATATGAAGACGAAGTGATCTCAGAATTAAAAACCAAAACCGGCACTGCAGTTGACAAGCAGCTAAGCACAATAACGCTTGGCAAGTATAACCGGGCATCAGAAAGCGGAACGAAAAAAACTTTTGTTAAGGAAAAGATTGCCGTGATATATGCTTCCGGAACCATTGAAGGGGGACGTGGAGATGAGAGAAGCGTGGGATCTGAAACTTTTGCAGAAGCAATCAAAGATGCAGCAAAAGACAATAACATTAAAGCGATCGTGCTGCGTGTTAACTCACCGGGTGGAAGCGCAATGGCATCTGAGGTGATCTGGCGTGAGCTGATGGTTGCCAAAAAAACAAAACCAGTTGTGGTGTCAATGGGTGACCTGGCTGCTTCCGGAGGGTATTATATAGCATGTGCAGGTGATTCGATACTCGCCCAGGAAAATACCATTACCGGATCAATAGGTGTGTTCGGGTTGTTGTTCAACATGCAGAAACTGCTTGTCAACAAGCTGGGTATAACTACCGATACCTACAAAACTTCCACATACGCAGATCTGGGCACCCCAACCCGGCCATTGACGGAAGGTGAAAAAAGGATCCTTCAACACAGCGTAGAAAAAATTTATGATACTTTCACACTGCGTGTTTCCGCTGCACGTAAAATGTCGCAGGCTGATGTAGACAGCATCGGACAGGGCCGTGTATGGAGCGGTACAGATGCACTCCGGCTGGGGCTTGTCGACAGGATCGGCGGGATAAATGATGCTATTGAGATGGCTGCAAGGATGGCTAAAATCAGTGATTACAGGATATCTTCACTTCCGGAACAGAAGGATACTTTCCAGGAAATCCTAACCAGCCTGAAGGACGAAACAGAAGCCGGAATTGTAGAAAGAGAACTGGGAACCTCTTATTCATACTATAAAAACATGCAGACGCTGTTGAAAATCAAAGGAGTTCAGGCTCTCATGCCTTTTAATATCGTAACACAGTAAGCTCTCTGAAACATTAACTGAAAAAGATGAATGCGGAAAATACCGACATGCGGTTCATGTCATCTGCAATTGAGCAGGCTCTGAATGGTATGAATCAGAATGAAGGAGGCCCCTTCGGCGCCGTGGTTGTGAAAAACGGAACCATCATTGGCCGGGGTAACAACCGTGTGATAGCCAACAATGACCCAACCGCACATGCTGAAGTAATGGCCATCAGGGAAGCCTGCAGAAATTTAGGATCATTCCAGCTTGACGGATGCGTCATATATACATCGTGCGAACCTTGTCCCATGTGCCTTGGTGCCATTTACTGGGCTCACATTGAAAAAATTTATTATGCATGCACAAAAAATGATGCGGCTGAAATCGGTTTCGATGATGCCTTTATCTATGAAGAATTACCTCTTTCATTAAGCGACCGGAAAATCAAAGGAATTTCCCTTGGACGTGAAGAGGGCCTGAAAGCTTTTGCCAGGTGGAATGAAAAGGAAGACAAAATAAAATACTGATCAGCTGATCCTGATGTCTTTGATAATGTCTTTACCAAATTCCTTATTCAGGATCTTAATGATCTTTTCACCTGCATAATGAAGTTCTTCGCTGAGCGGTGCAGAAGTTACCTTGATAAATAAAATACCGTCCTTTAATGAAATTGAATGGGTTCGGTTTGCAATCGCCTTTCCCATCAATGCTTCCCAGCTGTTACGCAACCTGATTTCGGTAAGCCTGCCGTCAAGCTTGTAGCTGCTGAAGATTTCCTCAATGACATCTTTTACCGACTGATCATTTGATTTTCGCATCCTGGTTAGTTAGTAGTTAGGAGTTAAGAGTTATGAGATTTTTTTAATGGTTTATCTTTTGTCTGTGGTTTGAGATATTCTTACCATACCATTTAAGCCTGTATTTCGGCCATTTCAGATTCGACCAAGCCATTTTCAATGTGAGTTAATAGTTATGAGTTGGGAGTTATGAGTTGGGAATTTAAGTTTATATTTTATAGTTTATGATTTATGATGTATGGTTTTTTTTAGGGTCGATTTATGATTTTTACCATACCATTAATCCTGTATTTCGGCCATTTCAGATTCGACCAAGCCATTTTCAATCAGGAACTTTTTAACGGGCATTCCGATTTTGCTGAAAATTTCCGCTACTCTTTCCGGGTGCGTGTCTGTGATGAATATCTGTCCGAATTCATCGCCTGCCACAAGGCTCATCAACCGGGCAACACGTAATTCGTCAAGCTTGTCAAAAATGTCATCCAGCATCAGGATGGGCTTTGTGTTTTTTATGGTGCGCATCATTTCATACTGTGCAATTTTGAGCGCGACAACAAAAGTTTTCTGCTGACCCTGAGATGCAAATTTTTTGGCACCCAGGCCGTTGATCATAAAAACAAGTTCGTCCTTATGTGTACCGGCTGACGTGTACTGGATGGCAGCATCCCTGCTGAATGAATTTCTTAGCGAAGCTGCAAAATCACCCTCTGAAAGATCCGAAACATAGGCCATTTCAACCGGCTCCTGGGTGCCTCCCAGCTTTTCATAAATAGCTTCAAGCAAGACGGTGAACCGGCTGCAGAACTCCTTTCTTTTAAGGTGGATCTTTTCTCCCAACGGGACCAGTTGTTCGTCCCATATTTCAAGGCTTGCATGGTCTGTGAAACGCTGGGCAGCCATTTGCTTTAGCATGGCATTTCTCTGGGCCAGCACTTTATTGTAACGGATAAGCACCTGCAGATATTCCTTGTCCGTCTGTGAAATTATGCTGTCAAGAAATTTTCTTCTTTCATCGCTGCCTCCTGTTATTATTTCCTGGTCAACAGGGGCCACAACCACAACCGGAAGGAGCCCGATATGCTCGCTGAGTTTTTCATATTCCTTCTGGTTACGTTTGAAAACTTTTTTCTGCCCGGCTTTCAATCCGCAAAAAATGGTTTCCTCAAGTCCGTTGATGGTAAAGTCACCCTGGATGACAAACATATGCTCACCCTGCCTGATATGCTGGCTGTCTGATGCATTGAAATAACTCTTGCATAGTGCCAGGTAATGAACGGCATCCAGGATATTTGTTTTCCCGGAGCCGTTATTGCCGGCGAGGCAATTAACAGATTCGCTGAATTCGAGGGAAATATCCGAATAGTTTTTAAAATTTAACAGACTGAGTTTTCGCAGAAACATAGGAAAACAAAGGTAATTAAATTCAACTCAGGGAAAAAGCCTGTTAAAAACTTAACTCAAGGGGCAGCATCACCTCTACCCTGACTCCTTCATGGAGATCGGCCAGCTTAACTGTTGCGCTGGTTTTTTTTATTCTGTTGATGATCTCAATCCTGGCATCTGTTATCTTCATACCTAACGACTCCCCCTGATGTGTTGACCGTGCAGCCTTAATCTCCAGCGCCTTGCTACGGCCTATGCCATTATCTTCAACTATGCAGCTGATCATGTTTCCCGCTTTCCGGATCTCAATCCGGATATGACCCCGGGCCTGCTTATGCTGCAATCCGTGCCAGATTGCATTCTCGACAAAAGGCTGAAGTATAAGCGGCGGTACAAGCGT
>Ga0190272_10000177_pt1 | contig 38941 bp, 32 predicted proteins | sample Popmic504T_FD_133746 | JGI IMG/M metagenome (GOLD analysis project Ga0190272, IMG submission 133746) | Populus adjacent soil microbial communities from riparian zone of Shoshone River, Wyoming, USA - 504 T | ecosystem: Environmental > Terrestrial > Soil > Riparian zone | place: USA: Wyoming...
GCCGGCACCGCGAGTTCGCTTTGTTCTACGAACGCGAGCACGGTCGGTAAAGCGTTTTTAATGGTGGAGGCGCAAACGCTGTAAACGTCGCGGCTGCAACCGATCGGGTCGGGCACATCGCGCCAGACGGTCATCCCTGGTTCTTCAAATTCCCGGAGGAGATACGCCTTGTCCGCGCCCTGGGGGAAGAGCATGTGAATGGTGTCGAGATGAGCGCCTGTCATCGCGAAAATATGCGTGGCGCGATCGACCAGTGTCGCGGTCAACGGCTGGCTGCGCAGACCTCGGATATCGACTCCTTCCTGCTCGCACACATGCACGGCGTGCGTGCTTGGCGGCTGCCCCCGCACCGCATGCACCCCAGCGGATGCGACCTCGATGTCCTTCCGATTACCGAGCAGCCGGCGGAAAAACCCTTCGGCCATTGGGCTCCGGCAAATATTTCCTGTACAAACGAAGAGGACGCTTTTCACGATTTCGAATCCGGCGCGCTGCCGACTTGGCAACGTAAAATCAAACCGAATCAAGTCAACGCGCTCTCGCGGGCGCTTTGCCAAAAAAAATGGCGATCTTTAGGTGTGTAGGGCAACCGCACCGGTTGCCAAATCCACGATGGCAGGCGGAGTGCCTGCCCTACAATCGCTTCACGCGGCCAATTGGTAAATCAATCCCGCCAGTCCGCTGCCGAGCACGACGGGGATCACGTTCCATTTCCATTTCAACATGCCGATGAAGGCGATCAAGCTCAGGATGAGGGCGAACCAATCGAGCGTGCGTCCCGCGGGGAAAAGGGCGTGCAGGCCAAACCAGACTGCCAGGTTTAAGATGACCCCGACAATGGCCGCGGTCACCGTGGAGAGCGCGGCGGTTAGTTTTCTATTGCCACGCAGTTGCTCGATGTGCGGGGCGCCAAGCAGAATCCAGAGAAAACAGGGAACGAAAGTCACCCACGTTGTGATCAACGCCCCAAGAGTCCCGGCGAGAAGTGGCGACAAAGGGCCGGGTTGGTTCCAGCCGCCCATGAAACCGACAAACTGCAGCACCATGATCAAAGGCCCGGGTGTGGTTTCGGCCAGGCCGAGGCCGTCCATCATCTGACCCGTCTGGAGCCAGCCGAAATTTTCCACCGCTTGTTGCGCCACGTACGGCAGTACCGCATAGGCGCCCCCGAACGTCACCACGGCGGCTTTGCTAAAGAAAAGGCCTTCCTTGACGAGCGTGTGCTGCCATCCCTGCCATAAGCCAACCAGGATTATCGGCATCCACCACAGCGTCAGGCAAACCAACGATATCCGCATGGCGCGAGACCATGAAGGACGCGCGTGGCCAGGTGATTCCTCGTCATCACTGAGGACGCTATCGTTCCTGTTTTCTGAGGTCTTCCCGACAACAACGAACCTGGCCGGCCAAAGCTCTCCTCCGATGAACCCCAGGACCGCCGCGCTGAGCACAATGACCGGGAATGGAATTTCGTACTGAAAAATCCCAATGAAGGAGACCGCGGCGATTCCCCACATGATCGGGTTCTGCAACGCTTTTAGTCCGATCCGAATCACAGCCACCGCAACGATGGCCATGACCGCCGGCTTTAGCCCGTAAAAGATGGCGGCGATCCATGGGACGTTGCCATACGCGGCATAAATCAAACTAAGCCCCCAAAGGAGAAACATCGAAGGGATGACAAAGAGGGCGCCAGCCACGATGCCGCCCCAGGTCTTGTGCAGGAGCCAGCCGACGTAAATCGCGAGCTGCTGCGCTTCCGGGCCGGGCAGGAGCATGCAAAAATTCAAGGCATGGAGAAAGCGCGCCTGGCTTATCCAACGCTTCTTTTCCACCAGCTCCGTCTGCATGATCGCGATCTGCCCGGCGGGCCCCCCGAAACTAACGAACCCGAGCTTGAGCCAGAAGCGAAAGGCCTCGCCGAAACTCGGCCGGTGACTTGACCCTTTCGCAAGCTGATGTTCCTCCCGGAGCGCCATGGGTTTGAATTGACCTAACTGGATGCTGCCCGCCCTATGCAGGTAGAAGGCTGATCAAGCTGCCGCTGGCGCAGGTATGGGAATAGGGGAAAACCGGGTGACACGCCTACCAGCAGAGTGGCAAGGACTGGCCGCCAGAGATGGCGGATAGCGAGGCGACGGCCTTCCAGCCAAATGAAGGTGAAAAGAACCATAGCCGAAACAATTACATCCATTCCAAAGAATCCGCCGATACGCGTGACAAAGAGCTCATCGAAAACACGGGCAGGTCCAGATAGTTTGCTCCAAGCTTGGAAATAATTGCAGATAAGGCAAGAGAAAGCCTGGACGCACAGGCCGAGACAAACTTGGCGCATTCTTGTGGGGTTCCTTGCGCAGGCTAGCGCCCTTCCTGGCGTCTAGCTAACGGGCACCGAGGAAGTAAAGCGTCACCAAGGCAATGATAATCAGGATAGCGGTAACCCACCAGAGCGTCTTGATGCCGGCCGGCTTGGCAGAGGACCCGAACTCTTCGCGGACAAACTGATCGTAATTGAAATCCTCGTCTGGCAGATCCAGGCCTTCATAAGTATCAACATCTTCTCGCCACCCTGAATTGTGGTCTGCGCCACATTCCGGGCAGGCCAACGCACCACGCGGAACCTCATGGTCGCAAACGGGGCACACGGCGGGTGTCTTTAGCTTGTTTGCCGCCATCCGCTAAGCACCGGCTCCGATAGCCACGGCCAGGAAGAAGGTCATCAGTCGCGTGGCCGACAAGCCTTCAGCTCCTCCTGGTTAGGAAGGGTAACGCGGAAGACCGTTAGGGCTGCGGCGCCTTCGCAGTCGCGATCTTAGCGCTGCCAATAAAGGTCGCGGCCTCATCCACGACCAACCGCGGCGATTCAATATCTCCGTTGACCGTGCAGCCCGCCCGCAGCTCGCAACGCTCTGCGGCGGTGATGTTGCCTTCGACCGTTCCGTCGACAATCACGGATTTTGTCCTGATCTCTCCTTTGATCTTCGCATGCTCTCCAATGGTAAGCCGGCCATTGGAATCGATCTTGCCTTCCACGGTGCCGTCAATCAATAGCTCCTTCTGGAACTTAACGGAACCCTTGATGGAAACGCCGCTCGACAAAATGCCGCCGGCTCGCGGCAAATCCGTCGCACCGTTTGACGTTGGTTCGGATCGGACCGGGGCGGGTGGCGGCGTCGGGGCCATCGGCGTGACGGGTTCTACTTTTCGACTGCCTGAAAACATCTGCATGCGCTGATCTCCTTGCTGCGACTACTGTTAGTGTGATGGGATTAATCCCGCAGACAGCGCCCGGTCAGGTTACTCCACTTCCGCTTCGTTCCGGTCGAACGTTATCCGTCCAGGCATCTTGGGAGATAAGTCGCGAAAGGTCAATACTTTGTTTGTGGTACCTGTGAAAACGCCTCAGGAATCCGCGTGGACGGGGCGGCGTGTGGAGACAAAGTAAAACACCGTGCCGCAAAGACCGAGGGCGGCGGCACCGAGAAAGTTCGTGGCCGGTCCCAGCTGCCAAAGGTAGGCGCCCAGGATCGCGGCCGCGCTGACCAGAAGATCGCGCACCAGATAGTAAGCGCCGATCATCTGTCCGCGCCGTTGTGGTGCGCAATAGCCGATGATTAAGGCTTTGCGCGATGTGTCTCCAAATTCCTTCAATCCGCGGATTGCGAACGCGACCAGGAGCATGGTGAAGCTGCCCGAGATCCAAAGCGCGAGTGGAAAGAGAGTGAAGAAGACGAACGTCGCAAGGATGAAAGGTTCGCGGCGGTGTTTATCAGCGAAATGGGACGCGGGAATGATGCAAAGGGTGGCGGTCAACATTTCAACGGTGGTCAAGATGCCGAACTGTTTCGCGCTGAGGCCGATGTTGTCCATCGCGTAGATGACGACCCAGGCAAACGGGATGCGTTCGCAGAAACGGACAAGAATATCGCTGAGGAGGAGCCGGCGAAGAGGGGCGTTAAATTCCCGCACGCTCTTCCCGAAGGTCCAACGCTCGAGCGTGCCGACGGGCTGAGGGGAGGCCTCGTGCAGCCGGTGCTGGACCAGGATCGTGGCGCCTGAAAGCAAAATTGAAACGACCAACCCGATCCGCACGCCGTCTATGATGCCGAATCGATCGATCAGGATTCCGCCGAGGAGAGGCGCGACCATGATTGGCAATCTCTTGATGACCGATTGAAGGCCGACGCCCATGGCGTGACGATTCGCGCCGAGCGTGGCGCCAATGAGGGAAAAAGTTGCCGGCAGTGAGAAGCACGTCCAGGAAAGAAAGAGAAACATGCCGACAATGACCGCGCTCCAATGCGGCAAAAGAAGCACGAGCGAGTAGCCGGCGATCGAGAAAATGTTAAAGGCGAGGAACGCGCGGCGGTGCCCCCAGCGATCGACCAGGACGCCGCCCGGATAGGCATAGACCGCGGCAAGCAAAGTCCGAAGCCCGTCGAAAAGCCCGATGACGAAAACGGTCGCGCCGAGGGCCTGGAGATATTTCGGCAGGAAACGCATCCAGATTTCTTCCCCGACGCCGATGACGAATGTCGCCACGAGCAAAACCACAAGGTTGCGTTTGAGACCGAAGAACTCGGTGGTTTTTTGCCAGAAGTTCACGACGGGTTCCAATTCACGGCCATCGCATGACCTTATCGAAATTGGGTTGCGATAATCGAATCATATTGGTTCGAAAGAAGCCTGCTCGCGACCCACAGGAAGCGTGCTTACACTTGGCGCGTGCGCGCAGCCTGGAAAAAAATTCGCTACCGTGTTGAGTGGCTCGCTCTCAAAAGCGCGGCGAAAATTGTTCCACTCCTCTCCCGGAAGGCATGTTACCGGCTGGCGCTGCTGATCGGTGCGTTGGCCGCCACTCTGGATCGAGCAGGGCGTCGGGTGGCACTAAGCAATCTCCAGGCGGCGTTCGGCGATGAACTTTCGCCGGGCCGCCGGGCCAAAATTGTCCGCGAGTCTTATCAGCATTTTGCCAAGACAATGATCGATCTTTTCTGGAGCCCGCGTTTAACCAGGGAGAACTACACGCGCTATATCGACGTGGAGAATCTCGATCATTGGCAGGAAGAGATGAAGCCGGGCCATCCGATTATTTTTGGCTGTTGCCACTACAGCAATTTCGAATGGGTCGCCGTAGCGGCCAATTTTTTCGGTGTGGAAAGTGCGCTTATTGCCCAGGAATTCAAGAATCCATTGCTCAATCCGATTTTTGTCAGCTTGCGCGAGAGCAGCGGTCAGCGGGTGATCCCTCGGGAAGGAGCGGTGATTCGGCTCTACAAAACGCTTCACCGCGGCGGCCGCGTAGCAATTCTAACCGATCTGACCATTCCGGCGCAATTGCCGACGGTGGCGATAGATTGCTTTGGAATGAAGACGAGCGTTACGTTCACGCACGCGTGGGCCCATCGGCGTGCCGGCGCGACGGTAATCAACGTTCACAGCGAGCCACTACCGGACGGACGTTACCGGATTGTTTTTCATCCCCGGATTGCATTTTCACCGGAGGCATCGTTTCAGGAAATCGCTCAGGCGTGCTGGGACCAGTTTGAGCCGTTCGTCCGGGAGAACCCCGCGCCGTGGCTTTGGATGTATAAGCATTGGCGTTATCGTCCCATCGCGGCGAACCCCGCGGCGTATCCTTCTTACGCGAATGTATCGCAGGATTTCGAGCGCCGGCTCGAGGAGAGCGCGAAGAATCTCGAGCCGATGTCGTCCACTTTAGCCTTCGATGTGACTCCGGACGGCAGGCTCCAGCCTGCAGCGCCTATTGACAAAAGCCCGCCGATGCGCTTTTCCAATGACTAACTATGCAATATCTTTCCCGCCTCCTCCTATTGTGCATCGGCACAACCTCCGCCCTTTTCCTGACGAGCTGCGGAACGCCGAGCGTGTCCACCGGCAGTTATCGCGTCACCGCGCATCGCCCGCACGACCCGTCCAAGGTGGAAGTGAAACTCTCCACCTCAACCCAGAATGTCTACGTTATGGAAGGCGACCGCCTGCTTATGGCCGTGCAGGGTAACGTCGGTAAGGCGGGCTCCGAGACCCCGAAAGGCCGTTTTACGATCTATAATAAGATCAAAAACAAGCGCCGCATCAGCCAACCCGATGCGGGCTATCCGATGGCCTACTGGTGCGAGTTCAAGCCGGCCTATGGTTTCCACGAGGGCTTTGTTCATTCCAGCCCGCGCACCCATGGCTGCATCCGACTCCATCGTGAGGCCGCAGCCCGGCTTTACGCCCTGACCCGAATCGGAACGCCGGTGCATATCGCGACGTCTCTCCCCGAGGACGCCAAGTACGGCAGTCAGGTCCGCAGGCTCGATCAGAGCCGCGATCCAGACCCGCCTCGCTCGGCCATGATGTCCGAGAGCTGGTTCAAGGATCCTCCGGGCCCACTCCTGGTGGACTGATCTAACTCCCGAAACTACGAATTTCCGGCGGAGTCGCTCTCCGCTGGAAACGGGTGTAATGTCTCGCCGACAGAGCCATGAGCACGAATCTTATTTCCAGCGGTACGACGGCTCGTGAAAAAGTGAACTTGCGCACGCCGGAGGTGATGACGGCTGTGCAGGAGCAGGTCGAATCGCACTATCGGAGCGACATTGTCGACAAAGTCCGGCGCGCCGGAGGCATTCTGACCTTCGGCGACGTGACGGTGCGGCTCGCGAAGCAATTCGGGTTTTGCTACGGCGTCGAGCGTGCGATCGATTTGGCATATGCCGCGCGCAAGGTGTTTAAGGACCGTCGTCTCTTCATCGTCGGCGAAATCATTCACAACCCCGAGGTTAACGAACAGATCTCCTCGTTAGGCATCAAGAATTTGATGGGGAAGAGCAAAGAGGCGGACATCGCGGATCTAAAGCCGGAAGACGTGGTGATCGTCCCCGCCTTCGGCACCGAGCTTTCCACGCTGCAGCAAATCAAAGAGCGCGGCTGCCAAATTGTCGACACGACCTGCGGCGATGTAATGAGCGTTTGGAAACGGGTGCGCAAGTACGCGAGCGAATCCGCCACCTCGATTATTCATGGCAAGGCCGAGCACGAGGAAACGAAGGCCACCAGTTCGCGCGCGCTCGGCGACGGGAAGGGGCATTACCTCGTGGTCCTGACTCTTCCGGACACCGATTACGTCTGCAATTACATTCGGCATGGCGGCGATAAGCAGGCGTTCCTCAAGAAATTCCGGGATGCGTATTCTCCCGGATTCGACCCCGATTTGCATCTGCGAACAATCGGCGTGGCGAACCAGACGACCATGCTGCGCGGGGAAACCGAGGAAGTGCAGCGGCGTATTCGGCAGGCGATCGTGGATCGCGACGGGCCGGAGCTCGCCGCCACGAACTTTCGTTTCTTCGACACAATTTGCGGCGCCACCCAGGAGCGACAGGATGCGTTGCGCGAACTGCTCGATATCAAGATGAACCTGCTTCTGGTCGTCGGCGGATATAACAGCTCGAACACTTCGCACCTGGCGGAGATGGGTGAGGAGAAGTTGCCAACTTATTTCGTGCGCAATGCATCCCGGCTGTTATCCGAGACGGAGATTTTGCATTATGATCTCCACGCGCGAGAGGAAGTGGTCGCAAAAGACTGGCTGCCGGCGGGTCCGATTGTGGTGGGTATTACGGCCGGCGCGTCCTGTCCGAATAATTTGATCGAGGAAACCCTGGTGCGGCTTTTTGAGTTGCGCGGAATCAAACGCGAACAGCTCGAGGCAGCGGCGTAAGCGAGAGCACGGCGACATAACGGCGTGGCTCCAGCGCTGCGTCTCCGCGAACAGGCACGCAATCGAGGCGCGAGGCGCGAAACCATTGCATCATGCGTGCAATCTGGAAGGGCAGTATTAGCTTCGGTCTCGTCAACATTCCTATCGCTCTTTACCCGGCGACGCGGAAGGAGGACCTCAAGTTTCGTTTGCTTCGGGCGAAGGACCACAGCCCGGTTAACTACAAGCGGGTCGCGGAGAAAGATGGCAAGGAAGTTCCGTGGACCGAAATCGTCAAAGGTTACGAGTACGAGAAAGGGAAGTTCGTCGTGCTCAGCGAAAAGGATTTTCAGCGCGTTGATCTCGAAGCGACCCAAACGGTGGACATTCAGGACTTCGTGGATCTCGAAGAGATCGATCCCATGTATTTCTACAAACCGTATTACCTCGAACCGCAAAAAGGCGGGGACAAAGCTTACGTCCTCCTGCGCGAAGCGCTGGCCGACGGCAAGAAGGTGGGGATTGCGAAAGTCGTGATAAAAACCCGCCAATATCTGGCGGGCGTGAAGGCGTTAAAACACGCGCTCGTTCTGGAACTAATGCATTTTGCCGAGGAACTCGCGGATGCGGAGAAACTAAAAGTGCCAAAGAGGCTGGAAGCCGGGAAGCGGGAGAGGGAGATGGCCAAGAAATTGGTCGAGAGCATGAGTTCGAAGTGGGATCCCGAGAAATATCACGATGACTACCGCGAGGCGCTCATGGAAGTAATTGAGGAGAAAGTAGAGTCGGGCGGAAAAGAGATCGAAGAGAAACCGAAGGCGAAAAAAGAGTCGACTAAAGTCATCGATCTAGTGGCGGTGTTGCAGGAGAGCCTGGCGAAGTCGAAGGGCGTGAAGAAAAAGAGCGCGCCGAGGCGTGCGACGAAGCATCACGCAAAGAAAGCGGCGTAGTTTTCTTCCGTTACAGTTCGTCGAGGGCGTCGCCGATAGCGTTTTCCAACAGACGCGGACCTGTTCCACCAAGGGCTTCATCCACCGCTTCCAACCGTCGGATTAGATCAATTACCTCGCGGCGAGCGTACGGTCCACCGGCGGCGGCGCAAAAATGGGTGCGGCAACCAAAAGGACGGGAATCATAGATGAGACAGTTGCCGTTGACGGAATCGAGCATGGGACATGCGTCCATGGCGTTTCGGGGCAGTTGCGTGCGGCCTGTGGCGCGAAGAGCCGTGGCCGCAAGTAGCGCCTCACCCTTGGTGAGATAAGGAGTGCGGCCCGTCAGCTTGAAATGGCAGCATTCCTTCACGCGCATGCAATTCCGCTCGATCGGCCGGTTTGCCAACTCGGCATAGGCCTGCCGCACTTCGGTGAGCGCGGCTTTAAGGTCCAAATCGGAAATTTCGCTGCGTCTCATCCGAGCAACTTTGGCTCCGCATCCGCCATCGCATGTCCGGCGACCCAGCCGGTCGTCCACGCTGCTTGAAAATTGAAGCCGCCGGTCACTCCGTCGAGGTCGAGCAGTTCACCGGCGAAATAAACATGAGGCGTGATGCGGCTTTCCATCGTTTTAAAATTGATCTCGCGCAGGCTGACTCCGCCGCAAGTAACAAACTCGTCCTTGTTTAGCGACTTGCCGTTCACTTCGAGTTCGGTGCGCGTCAGGAGACGGGCCAGCTCATGAGCTTTCGCGCGCGCAAACGTGGTCCAACGCGTCTCCCGATCGATCCCGGCAGCAAGTGCGAGCTGCTCCCAAAGCCGGGCGGGCACAGGAGGAAGAGGTGAATTGATCACAAGCCGGTTTGGGTTTGATTGGCGGAACATTTGGAGTTGGCCTCGGATCGCTTCCGCCGTGAGATCCGGCAGCCAGTTCACTCGCAGGATGAAACGGTAATCCAGGCCGTGCAAGATCCGCGCGCCCCAGGCAGAGAGCCGCAAAACGGCTGGGCCGCTCACGCCATTGTGGGTAATGAGCAGCGGCCCGCGCTCGCGCAATTTTGTGCCGGCCACCATCACTTCAATGTCCGCAATCGATACGCCTGGAAGCGAGCGAAGCCATGGGGCGGAGACGTGGAAAGAAAAGAGAGATGGCACGGCCGGGACGATAGCGTGCCCAAGAGATTGTGCGATCTGGGCGCCGGAGATTGAGCGAGAACCGCCGGTCGCCAGCAGAAGTCGATCGCAGCGGGTATGGGAGGGGATAGAGTCCGTCCCTGCATGAGCGGAATGCCCGCCCTGGGGATTCATTATCAATTGGAAACCACCGCTGCCTATCCGGACCGCGCCTTCGACTCCCGAGCGGGGGTAAAGGCGCACGCCGGCAGCTTTTGCCTCACCCAACAGGCAATCGACGATCGTTCGCGAAGAATCCGTGACCGGGAACATGCGCCCATCCGTTTCGGTCTTCAGGCGCACTCCGCGCGTTTCGAACCAGGCGACCGTATCACTCGGTGAGAATCGATGGAGCGGCGAGATGAGGGCGCGCTCGCCTCGAGGATATTGCTCGCTTAACGATCGCGGATCGAAGCACGCGTGGGTAACGTTGCAGCGTCCGCCCCCGGAAATCCGGACCTTAGTGAGAAACTCGGAGCCGCGTTCGAAGATGGATACATCGTTTTCCGGATTGGCCCGCGCGCAGGCGATCGCGGCGAAGAATCCCGCCGCGCCTCCGCCGATGATGGCGATTTTTTCCCTGGCCACACCTATTGGACTTCCAAGCCGAGCGCGCGGCATCGCAGAATGAGTTTCTGCGCGTTCTTGATCGCAAAACCTTCGCGGTCGTTATCGAAATAGATCCACGCTTCGCGGGCGCCGCTCTGGGCGATCTTCTGCGCCCATTCGCCCACTTCTTCGCACGTGTAATCGTGGCGATACCAACGGCTGCGGCCGTGAAGCCGCGCATACAAGACCTCATTCGTCTTCACGAGATCATCGGGTAAGCGGGGTGCGCTGACGGAACAAAAAATCAGACCCGCATCGGAGAAATGGCGATAAACCGACTCGCGCCACCAACTTCTGTGACGGAACTCGACCGCATTCCGATAAGAGGGATTCAGTTGCCCCACAATGCTCTTCAACCGCGAGGGTGTGTATCGGTAGCTGGGCGGAAATTGAAAGAGAAAGCAACCGAGCTTCGGTCCCAGGATTTTTTCGATCGCGCAAAACTCTTCGACCAGCATGCGGGTGCGAACCAGACGCTTTTCGTGGGTGATCAGCCGATTCACCTTCACCGAATAGCGAAAATCTTCCGGGGCGTTCCGGCACCAGCTTTTCACGGTGCTGAGCTTCGGCCATTTATAGAAGGGCGCGTTCAACTCTACCGTTTTGAAAGTGGCCGTGTAATGTCGGAACCAAGTATCTGTGCGCTTGGTATCGGGATAAAAAACCCCGCGCCAATGCCAGTAAAACCAGCCGGAGCAGCCGATGTGGACTTGCACACGCCATCGTGGCCTACGGGCGGAAAGATGCAATTCTTGAACGGAGGAAGACCCTCCTCTTCCCCTTTTCACCTCTCAGAAGGAAGCGAAAGGAAGAGGGAGAGGTAAAGTCCGAAGGAGATTCTTGACAGGCCCAATCGAGCATAACAGCCTGCGCTGATGCACACTCTGAATCGCTTTGCTGATCCGGTTTATTGCATCTTGCGATTACTGGTCGGGCTGATGTTCGCCGCTCATGGCGCCCAAAAAGTTCTCGGTTGGTTTCCCAAACCAGGGCAGCCTCCCGCCGCGCTGGATATGTTAACGACGATGGGCGGGTGGATCGAACTGATTTGCGGACTTTTGATTGCAATTGGATTGCTCACGCGACCCGCCGCCTTCCTCGCCAGCGGCACGATGGCAGTGGCCTATTTCATGGCCCACGCCGGCGGCGGATTTTTCCCGATCGTTAACCGGGGAGAGCTGGCTGTGGTTTACGCCTGGCTTTTCTTTTTTATGTTTTTCTACGGCCCCGGCCGGTGGAGCGTTGATGCGATGATGCAGCGCGGACCCGCTCCAGCTGCTTCCATTTAAATCAATCGATTCTACCATTATGAAACGTATTTTCCTTGCGGCTGCGATTGCGTTGCATGTTCTCGCACAGGGGTTGCCCGCGCAGGATTGGGCGAAGGCCCGGCTGGAGAAATCTTCGCGACACGGCGAGTGGGTCGAGTACAAGTCGGGCGAGCGGACGATCAAGGCGTTCGTGGTTTATCCGGAGCGAAAAGACAAAGCGCCGGTCGTTGTCGTTATCCACGAGATTTTCGGGCTGACAGATTGGGTTCGTGGCGTTTGCGATCAACTGGCTGAAGCGGGTGTCATCGCGATCGCGCCCGATCTCTTGAGCGGGCAGGTTGTCCCCGATGTCGATGGGGCGCGGAAAGCGATTGCGGCCCTGCCGAAAGAGCAGGTTAAAGCCGATTTGGATGCGACGTGCGATTACGCGCTGAAATTGCCCGCGGCGAATGGCTCGCTCTCGATCAGTGGGTTTTGCTGGGGCGGAGGATGGACGTTTGGCTACGCCAATGAAAATCCGAAACTGAAAGCGGCGTATTCATTTTACGGACCCGCGCCGAGCGAGTCGTCGAAGGTCGCGAATATTGCCTGCCCTGTGTATGGGTTTTACGCCGAAAACGACGAGCGGGTGAACTCAACCATCGCAAAAGCGGAGGAATTGATGAAAGCCGCGGGCAAGAAATACGAGCAGGTGACTTACAAGGGCGCTGGGCACGGCTTCATGCGCGATGGCGACTCGCCGGAAGGAAAGCCAGAGAACAAGAAAGCGCGGGACGACGCGTGGGCGCGCTGGAAGACGCTGCTGAAAGAACTTTAACCCCCGGAGAGATCGGCGCTATCCCGGTAATTAGGCCTGGGACGCCCTCAAATTATTTCCCCAATTCGTCCGCGAGCGCTCCGGCATCGTAAACTTTCCGCAACGCTTCGGTGATGGCGGCGGAATCGACACTCACGGCGCGGGCCTGTTTGTCGGTGTAAATACAATCGAGCACGAGCGATTGAATGTTGCCGTCGAAAATGATGCCGACAAATTCGTTCGCCTTGTTCACGACAGGACTGCCACTGTTGCCGCCGATGATGTCGGCCGTGGAAACGAAGTTATAGGGGGTATTCAGGTCGAGCTTGGCTTTGCGGTCCAGCCAGCGTTTGGGAATGTCGAAGGGCGGCTCGTTGTTGTGGTCGGTGCTGCGCTTGAAAAGGCCGGCAAAGTTAGTCAAGGGTGCGACCGGTTTGTCTTGTTCTTTGTAACCGCTCACGGGCCCATACGAAAGGCGTAAAGTAAAAGTGGCGTCGGGATAGGTATTCGTGCCTTGCAAGGCGAAGCGAGCCTTTGCGATCTCGGCGTACGCCTGTTGCTTGATTTCGTCCTGCGCCGCGAACGCCTTGCGCGCTTCCCGTGCCGGTCCATCGACTAGTCGCGCCAACTCGATCATCGGATCTTTGGCCGCAGAGACTGCGGAAGCGCCGCCCTGATAGAGCTGTTTGCGAACCGCGGGATCCTTCAGCTTTGTTCCGGTGACCAGTTCGGTCGCCCGGTCGATCGGGGACTTCCCCGCTAGAACCTGCTTCACGAGCGAATCATCCGCGCCGAGGCGAAATGCCATGTCGGTGAGCGAATCGGTCAGCTTCACGATCTCGTAGTCATCGTAAACCGGTGAAGATGAAAATAGCTCCAGCTCAAGCGACTCCTTATAGCTGTCCCGAAACTCGGGAAAACGTTCTCCGTTTGGCTTCGACATCTCGTCGCCGTGCCGAAGCAAGCGGCGCGCGTACTGAAACAGCGTGCTGTAAAACGCGCGGGGCGCCCGGTATCCTGCCGCCGGGCTGCCACGAAACTGCTCGAAGTAATTGTAGACCGGCAGCACTCTCGCAGCTGCTTCCTGAGCCTGCTTGATTTTGTCATACGCAGCGAGGGTGCCCTTCCATTCCGCGCTGGCATTCATGGCGTCACGCAATTTCTGTTCGCGTTGCTCAATCAACCTCCAGACCTCCGGATCCAGCAGCGCGGTAGCATAACCGTCGTAACGCTTGCGATTATTCTCGACACCGCGGACGCCGTCCTGGGCGCGCCGCTTATTCTCGAAGGAGCGTGCTGACCACGCATGAAGGAAGGCCTCGCGGCGGTAATACATATTCAGCAGATACGGCACTTCCTGGTCGCGCAATTCAGCCAGGTCGCTCACCGTGAGCTGGCGATCCGTCCGGCCGGGATGACCGCTGACAAATGTTAGCTCTCCGTCAGCGGGACCCTTCGCATTCCATTTCAGATAATGCTCGACCTTCGCCGGCTGGCCATTTTCGTAAGCGCGAAAGAGGCAGACATCCAAATCGTAACGCGGGTATTCGAAATTGTCCGGATCGCCACCGTAAAAGGCGATCTGTCCCTCGGGGGCAAAAACAAGCCGCACGTCATCGTATCGTTTGTAGCGATAGAGATGGAATTGTCCGCCCTGATAGAGCGTGACGACATCCGAGCGCAATCCGGTTTTCTCGCGTGACTCCTTCTCGATCTGGGCAAGAGCGTTGCCGCGCGCTTTGCTGGCATCTTCGCCGGACATGTTTGGCTGGAGGGCCGCTTTCACTTTTTCCGTCACATCCTCGATGGACATCAGCACGTTGAGTTCGAGATCGGTCGCTTTGACTTCGTCCTTTTGCGCTTTGGCGTAGAATCCATCGCGCACATAGTTGTTCTTCTCGCTGCTGATCTTTTGGAGGGTATCGAGCCCGACGTGATGATTCGTAATTACCAGTCCGTTCGAGGAAACAAATGAGCCGCTGCCGCCCGAGTTAAACCGGACACTCGATTTCTGGAGATGCTCAAGCCACTGCGGCGTCGGTTCGAATTGATATTTCTCTTTGAATTGCTGGAGCGGCGGATTGTTAAAGAGCCACATCCCCTCGTCCGCGAAAGCTGATGAGAAACCTGCTGAAATCATGACGAAAGCGAGGAGTAAAACGCGAAAAATGGGATGAGCCATAAGTCGAGCACCTTAGAACGGAGATGCCCGACTGCCAGAAAATTCACTCGCCCCGGCTCTTGGTTGCCTGCAATCGCAAACGCGAGCTGGGAGGGCAGGCGACAGAGGAAGCGAACGTTACAACCCGGCGGGATGACGCGCTTCGAAACCGAAAGGAGTGCGTGGGACAGTCTGCCAGCGCGGAGCCCACCGGCGAGAAGAGTTATACGGGGTGGTGTCGAGCCGAAGGCCGGCGATCACCGCAAAGCTGTGGCCGTTCCGAGCATACACGGTAATCCATTTCCCTCGTCCGCGATTTCCAAAGGTCCGAAATTCCTTCGAGCACATCGGGGACGGAACGAGGCCGGCGGCCCCCAAAGCGTAGGAAACCGTGCCGGAACAATCGTATCCGCTATCATTAAACGAGCGGTGTCCACCGCCGTAACGGTACGGCTTCGACCTCAGTTGATTGGCAGCCCAGATGGCGCGCTTCACCGCGAGAGGCGCTTCGGAGGGGGCGGCCGCCACTCCACCGCGAAGCCGGGCCTGCTTGCCCGGTACGATTGGGCCCGAGGAAGGGAACGGACTGGCGAAACCGTCCTGGATCAGGAGCGCCAAAATTGCTCCGCACAACAATGTCTTTCGCCCAGATGTTCTCACGGTGTCTAAATCAGCGTTTGCTATGCCAAAGGGCGTGTCTCAAAAAATCACGGAAAGGTGAAGCACAAAAGTTTCGCAATGCCTTGGAGCCCAGTGTTGTAGCCGCCGTCCTGTAAACGCAATCGAGGCGTGCCGCAAGCGTGCGCTGCAATCAATTTTGGTGTTGCTGGAGCGTCGCCACTTTCTCCTCGGCGCGACTGACCTCTGATTTTCTCCCGCTCCCCAAGGCTAGTAGTTTTTTCTGCCTGCTGAGATTCAAGCGCGCAGCATCGAGTTCGGCCTTCTCCCGCCGCGAGGTCGCCGCCGCCGCTTCGTTCGTGGCCGCGACTAACGCGGCCTGGGCCAGCTCTAATTCGCTTCGAGATATTTCCGCCGCGTCAAACCGGCGTTGTTGCGACGCCACATTTTGGTTTGCGACTTCGAGCCGGGCGTTGGCGAGCTCTGCTTCCAAACGCACAACCTTTAAGACGCGATTTTCCGCGTCCACTTTTGCGATTACGCCGCTCCGAAAGAGACGGTCCCCGGCCGTGGCACTTTTCTTCGCCTTTTCGAGCGCAATTTGGACGCGCGCCGGATCGAGATCAGCAGCGATGCCCGGGGTTGATTGCACCGGACTCCGGTTCGGAATCTCCTGGATCAGCAAAGGCGGCTCGATGTCGAGCGGTTCGCTCGGGTCCTGGGGCAATTCCTCTTCCGCCCGCAAGGATGCCGCCAGAAAAATAACGAGAAGGAATGCGAAACGACGCACCATCGCGGCAGATTACCATGGGTTACAGGCGATCGGCTAGTGAAAGAGCGCGCCGCTACGCTCAATAATTGATTCGTCCTTTCGATCGCACCAAGCGCGAATAATGGAGCAGTCCCGATTCATTTTGCGATGACTCTTGACGACCGGGCGGATTTGGACGGCGAAAGCAAGCCGGACCCGAAACCAACTCGTCAACCTCGCTTGACGGATTTGTTGCGAGGGCCGTTCGACATTAAATCGGTCGGTCTCACCGGTTTGTTCGTGCTCGCGGTCTTTTACACGATGTATTTCATGCGCGCGATGCTGTTGCCGCTGGTCCTCGCGTTGCTACTCAGTTACCTGCTTGCTCCATTGGTGAGGCTGCTCGGTCGCGTTCGGGTAAATGCGGCCTTCGGCGCGGCCCTCGTGCTTCTTTCGCTCGTCGGACTGCTGATCTATGGCGTTTCCCGCCTGGCTGAGCCGGCTGCAGACTGGCTGGAGAAAGCCCCCTATAGTTTGCACCAACTCGAGCAAAAGATTTTGCCGTTGAAAAGACCGATGGAAAAGGTCGCGCAAGCCAGTGGGGAGATCGAGAAACTGGCTGTCTCCAGCCAACCGGAAGCACAGACCGTGGTCGTGAAACGCAACGCGCTGGCCGAGTCATTTTTGACCCAAACACCGGAGTTCATCGCGAGCGGCGTGGTCATGTTGATTCTCCTTTATTTTCTTCTCGCCTACGACGGGGTTTTTCTCGCCAAAATCGTAAAGGCGATCCCGCGTTTGGCGGACAAGAAACGCGCCGTGTCGATGGTGCGCGAGATTGAGATGCAGATTTCGCGTTATCTCCTAACCATTACCCTGATCAATATCGGGCTTGGCATCGCCGTGGGAGCGGCAGTGCATCTTTTGGGTCTGCGCAACCCGATCATGTGGGGCGTGCTGGTCGCGACGCTGAACTTTATCCCTTACCTGGGCGCGCTTACCGGCATTATCTGCATGACGCTTGGCGCGGTCTTGAGCTTCGACAGCCTCGGCTACGCCCTGGCGTTCCCCGCCAGTTATCTGATCATCGCGACGTTGGAAGGCAACTTTATCACGCCGCTGGTCTTAGGCCGTTCGCTCACGCTCAACCCGGTCGTGATTCTGATCGCGCTGGCCTTCTGGGGCTGGATGTGGGGAATTTCCGGTATGATCCTCGCCGTGCCAATCCTGGCGACCTTCAAGATATTTTGCGATCACATCGAACCGATGAAACCGGTCGGAGAATTCCTGAGCTGAAGACAGCCTCGCGGGTCATTTTCGGCGATAAATATCGAACGGCCCGTGTTTCGCACGGAGGGTAAAGTTGGACTGCACAACCTGGTTTGGGGTTTCGGGTCCGAAATGGGAGGATTCGTTCGGCTCGCGCCACTCGTCCAATTCATGATCGAGGATTAGCCAGTCGGCGGTTGCCAGATCGGCGCCTAGTCTCGATCCGGATCGGTTTGCGGAGAGCGGATTCATTTCCAGGAAGTAAGTTGCCGGGGTCAGCTCCGGGAGAAGATGATAAATGAAGGTGTCGTTGTAGTTGGTTCGCCGCAGGTCTGCCGGACCGACAAAAAGGCGCTGTCCGGGTGAGGTAAGACTCGCAATTTTTTCAAGAAGAGCGCCCGTGTCATGAGCAAGTGAAATCGACTCAACGGGAAAGCGGCGTCCGCGGTGTTCGAGAAAAACCACATCATCTTTTCTGGAAGGGCCGCCCAGTCCCATGGACCGGCGAACGACCGGGACGACTTCAGGGGCCAAGCCTTGCACTACGAGCAAGGTGGCCGCGACGAAGAGGAGCGGGCGGCTGGTTGAAGGTGGTGACGCGCGCCACCGATCGGCGATGATGGCTAGCGAAACGGGAAGCAGCGCCAGGGAAAGGAAGCAACAGAGGGTGACGTGCCCGCTGTCCATTCGCTGGAAGGCTTGATGGGTTGTCCCCAGGGAAAAAGTAGCCGCCGCCGCAAAAACACGGTTGGACCACCCGCTCTTGTCTTTGCCCAGGGCAAGAAATCCTGCGATCAAGTTCACGGCCGTGGCGATTACGTGGAAAAGCAGCAGGTAGATCACGTAAGGCTGAACGGAAGACCAGGGGAGTTTGCGGGCCGGGTTGGTGATGATGACAGGATAGAGAAACAGGTTGTCGAAGACGTTCCGGAATCCGGCGAAGTAAAGCAAAAGGAGCATGGGGAACAATCCAAGGCCGAGTCCTAGAAGATAGTTCCAGCGAATTCCGCGAGGTTGAAAAAACAGAAGAAAGCCGGCAGAAAACATCACGGCTGGCGTGAGGTCGGGCCTGAACAGCAGCGCGGCGGCGCTGAGAACTCCAGCGAAAAAAATCTGCCGCGAATTGGGGCTATCCGCCGCGAGAACGAGCGACCAAAGAGCGCAGGCGAGGCCCCCGAGCCATGGGGATGGCGCCAATCCCGTCAGCAGAAGAAAGCAATGGGCGATAAAGATCGATCCGAGGGCGAGGACCATACCGCGTGGCCGGACGATGCAAAAAATGGCCGTCAGGATCGCGAGGTGATAAAGCAGTCCGACCGTTCTTGCGACCAAGATCCCCGGTTGGAAAACGGCATAAACACCCGCCAGCAAGTAGACGTTCGCGGGTCCGTAGAAAGTCTCAAAATCCCGATAAGGCAACCAGCCCTTGAGAATGAGCTCTGGATAAAGGAGCAGCGCGCCGTCATCCATTCGCTGGGCCAGCGCTTCATACCCGGGGGCCGCCGTCGCCACGATTAGAAGAAGCACGATGGTCGCGATGGCGAGGGTGCGCCCACGTCGTGGCAAGCTCAACATATTCGGCGACCGCTTCTACGATGGATTCCGAAAAGTTTCCAGACTCCTTTTGGGTTTCGGTGCGCGCGTGTTTGGCCAAGTCCAAATCCCTATCCAGCGCGATGGCTCTCGCACAAAGACCGCGGGAATTCTCGCCCCGGTGGAATGCGCTCTGCTGAGCAGTGGCAGGGGGAGCTTTTGCAACGGCGAACGAAACAAATTTTAGTGACGTCACTGTTCGCGACCGTATGGATCGGGACGGTGGCGTTTGGCCTGCGGACGTTGTTCCATTATGAAAATACTCCAGGTCGCGCCGGGGCCCTTCCTCTGGCCTGGCCGGCGTCGCAAATCGAACGGGCGAGCGACCGCGCGACGTTGGTAATGGTCGCGCATCCGCATTGCCCCTGCACGAGGGCCAGTGTCGGTGAACTGGCGCAGATCATGGCGCGGCTTCAGGGAAAAATTAGCGCCTACGTTCTCTTCGTTAAACCAAAGGAGGCTGGAGTCGATTGGGAAGGTACCGATCTGGTGCGCAGCGCCGAGATGATTCCCGGCGTGAAGGTTCTCCTTGATCCTGATGGTGTGGAAGCACGTCGCTTCGGCGCGGAGACATCCGGCCACACGCAATTATTTGGGAAGGACGGACGGCTGCTTTTCAGCGGGGGAATCACGGCATCACGTGGACACGCCGGGGGCAATGCCGGAGAACGTGCGATCATCGGCCTGGTCAATAACCAAACCACCGTTCAAACAGAGACGCTTATTTTCGGCTGCGCGCTAGCTAACCGCGGCGAAACGGAGCCCACCAGATCATGTTTGATGTGAGTCTCGGCGCCAGCGGCGTCAACTACTCCGTCGAGCGAGCCGATGAGCTGTTCGAGCAGCATCGGCAGGAAATCTTTCGAGCCACGGATCGGTTGTTCGCAAGGTTAATGTTCTTCCAGTGGATTGCGGGAATTATCATTGCGCTCGCCGTGGCGCCTTTGACGTGGGATGGCCAGTCCAGTCAGGTCCACCTGCATGTTTGGGCAGCGATCTTCCTGGGCGGCGCCATCAGCATTTTTCCGATCTGGCTCACGCACATTCGTCCCGGCGCGACCATCAATCGCTACGTCATTGCTGTCGCCCAGATGCTTATGTCGGCTTTGTTAATCGCCCTGACGGGCGGAAGAATCGAAACGCATTTCCACGTTTTCGGCTCGCTGGTCATTCTCTCGTTCTATCGGGATTGGCGAGTGCTCATACCCGCGACCATCGTCGTGGCCCTCGATCATTTTCTGCGCGGAATTTACTGGCCGTTCTCCGTCTACGGTGTGCTTACCGCCAGTCCGATGCGATCCGTTGAGCACGCGGGGTGGGTGATTTTCGAAGATATTTTTCTCGTTATCTCGTGCCTTCGCAGCATTCGGGAAATGCGCTCGATCGCGACCCGCACCGCTGCCCTGGAGGCGAGCGAGCAAGGCTTCCGTCAGATCTTCGAGGACGCGCCCATTGGAATGGCTGTGGTGGGCCTCGACGAAAGCTTCAACCAGGTAAACACGACGCTCTGCCAGATGGTGGGATATTCAGAGGCCGAGCTCACGCAATGCACGACGGTGGACATCACGTTCGAAGAAGATATCTCGCAAGGAAAACAAAATGCGGAAGAGCTGCTGACAGGAGGCCCGCGCTCGTCGGTCGAGAGAAGATATATCCGGAAGAATGGCGAAGTGCTCTGGATCACCCGCACCGCCTGCCTCATGCGAGACGTCGATGGGCAGCCGCGCAATTTCCTGATCATGGTGGAAGACATCTCCGAGCGGAAGCAGGCTGAAAAGATGTTGTGCGAAAGTAAACGCGAGTTGGAGGCCGCGCACCACGCGAACCAACTCATTATGGACAACTCCCAGGACGTAATCTGCTCGATCGACGAGTGGGGCCGCTTTATCAGCGTCAGCGCCGCTTGCGAACAGATATGGGGGTATACTCCGGCTGAGCTATTGGGTCGGCCGTACGTCGAGCTCGTTTGCCCAGAAGATAGGGCGTTGACCAGTCAGGTTGCGGAAGTCCTGAAGATGGACGGAAAAATTACGGATTTCGTCAATCGCTACACCCGGAAGGACGGAACGCTAGTCGACGTGCTGTGGTCAGCTTCGTGGTCGCAGACGGACAAGATCATGTTCTGTGTGGCGCACGATGTCACCGATCGCGCCCGGATTGAGAAGGAACTCCGCGAGGCCAAGGAAGAGGCGGACCGCGCCAACCACGCCAAGAGCGAATTTCTCTCCCGGATGAGCCACGAATTGCGAACGCCGCTTAACGCTATTCTTGGTTTTGGGCAGCTTCTGGAACGACAAAATCCAACGGAGACCCAGCGGACTCGCGTCAGCCACATCATTAACGCCGGTCGCCACCTGCTCAATCTCATCAACGAAGTGCTCGACATCAGCCGGGTCGAAACGGGCAATTTGCAATTGTCTCTGGAGCCCGTTTCCGTGGCGGAAGCTTTGGAAGAAGCGCTCAGCCTCATGCGCCCGCTCGCCGCCGAGCGCGGCATCGCACTTCTGACTCCGGCGCCGCTCGAGCAGGCCGATTTTGTCATGGCCGATCGACAGCGGCTTCAACAAGTGCTGCTCAACTTGCTGACCAATGCCGTTAAGTATACGCCCCTCGACGGAAAAGTGACCGTATCATCAAGCACAGTCGGCTCCGGTCCGATACGCATCATTGTTAGCGATACGGGGGCCGGCATCCCCTCTGAAAAGCTGGTCCGGTTGTTTACGCCGTTCGATCGCCTCGGTGCGGAGCAGTCTGGTGTGGAAGGAACCGGGCTCGGGCTGGCGCTCTGTCAGCGTCTGATCCAAGCCATGCACGGTTCAATCGGAGTCGATAGTACGATTGGCAGCGGCAGTAGGTTTTGGGTGGAGCTGGCTCGGGCGGAGTCGCCGTTCGAGCGCAAGGACCTGGCGAAGCAAAATGGATTTCACCCTCCGGACGGATCCGCGGTGAGCCAGCGCACCATTCTTTATGTCGAGGATAACCTCTCCAATCTCACGCTCATCAAACAAATGCTGGCCGATCAGCCGCACATCAAGCTCATCACCGCGATGCAGGGCGAGTTGGGGATCGAGCTCGCCCGCCAGCATTCCCCCGATTTGATCCTGCTAGACCTGCACTTGCCCGATCTGCCGGGCTGGGAGGTGCTCTCGCGCCTCCAACACCAGAAAACAACGCGTGAAATTCCGGTTGTCATCATCAGTGCCGACGCCACCTCGCGTCAGATCAAGCGCCTGATGGCGGCCGGGGCCAGCGCCTACCTGACCAAGCCGCTCGACATGCAGGAATTCTTTCGAGTCATCAACGAGATTTCGGCGCCTCGTCTGGCGGCGTAGGAGGAAAAAATGGAAAGCTGCCTGCAGGCGATCGCCCCAAACCTCCAAAGGCAGAACGCATGGCACGGCGATACGAGGACGTTCGGAAAGATGAAGATACTCATTATCGATGATGAACCACTCAACGTCGTGCTCCTGGAGGACGTGCTTTCCGAAGCGGGTTATAAACATCTAAAGTCCGTGACGGATTCTCGCCTGGCCCTCGACGTTTGCGACACTTTCGCGCCGGACCTGATCCTCCTCGATTTGATGATGCCGCATGTGGATGGGCTGGCGATCCTTCACTCCCTTCGCTCCGCCGGTGGCGAAGTCTTCCTCCCGGTGATCGTGCTCACGGCTGATGCGACCGACGAAACCAAGCGCGCCGCGCTGGGCGCCGGTGCGACTGATTTCTTGCTCAAGCCGCTCGACCACCTGGAAGTCCTGCTGCGCATCGCCAATCTCCTCGAGATGCGGCGTCTTCATATCCAACTGGATACGCAGCGGGCCGCCATGGAAGATGCCCTGCGCGAACGCAGCCTCGAGCTTCGCGCGGCGCACTTGCATCTCGAAAGCGCTCGATTGTAGGCGTAATTTGATCCGCGATCGCGGCCAAATTAAGGCGGGGTGACGGCGTAAGGCCATCCGGCAATAATCGATGCATCCGAGCAATTGCATTTGCAGCGGAGCCAAGAAAGCATCAAGGAAAGGCTTTCATGGAAGTCGACGAGGAATGCGCCTACGACGTGGTGATTATTGGCGGAGCTCTTTCGGGAGCCGCCACCGCCACGCTCCTGCTCCGGCAAAATCCCGGAATTCGCGTCTTGATCGTGGAGAAATCAGCGCAACTCTCGCGTCGCGTCGGGGAGGCGACCGTTGAGGTCAGCGCCTACTTCATGGGGCACATCCTGGGACTGACGCAGTATCTGAACGAGCACCACCTGATCAAACAGGGGCTGCGGTTTTATTTCACCAATGACGAAGTGGAAAACCTCGAGGAGTCGAGTGAAGTGGGCGGGCGTTACCAAGTCCGGCTTCCCTCGTACCAACTCGACCGGTCTACGTTCGACGAGGAAGTGCTTCGACGGGCCTGTGCTGCCGGCGCCGATCTCCTGCGGCCCGCGAGCGTGATCGACGTGCAACTCTCGGCCGGGCACAACCAGACAATAATTCTTAAGAATGGCGCAGGGTCTAAAACGGTCCAGGCGCGCTGGGTCGTCGATGCTTCAGGCGTCGGCGCGTTGCTGGCCCGGAAAGAGGGTTGGTGGAAATCGAACACGGCCCATCCCACGGCGGCGGCCTGGTCCCGCTGGAAGGGTGTGAAGGATTGGGACAGCCCGGAACTTGCCGAGAAATTTCCAAAATGGGCCAAGGAAGTTTACAGCATCCGAAGCACCGCTACGAATCATATCATCGGCGATGGCTGGTGGTGTTGGTTGATCCCGCTCAAAGGTGGCGACGTCAGTGTGGGTGTCGTCCTCGATCAACGCCTCGTCGATTGGCCGCAGGACAGCCGTGGAATTGGCGAACGGCTAAAGGCTTTCCTGATGGAGCACCCCGTCGGGCGCGAGATGCTCGCTGACGCGGTGTTTGACGAAACCGACGTGCACTGGCGAAAGAACCTCGCTTATTACAGCACCACCTTCGCGGGCGACGGCTTTGTCCTGGTCGGCGACGCCGCTGCCTTCATCGATCCATTTTACAGCCCGGGGATGGATTGGATTTCGTTCACGGCGACGAGCGCGGCGGAGTTGATTACAGCCCAGCGGCGCGGTGAACCGATGCAGGATCGAGTTGCGCGGCACAACCGCGATTTTGCCCAAAGCCACCGGCGCTGGTTCGAGGCAATCTACCAAGACAAGTACGAGTATATGGGCGAGTTCGATTTGATGTGTATCGCCTTTACTTTGGATCTTGGCTTTTACTACTTGGGCATCGTCTCGCAGCCTTTCAAAACGGGAATCAAGGCGTTGCTGGTGCCTCCCTTCTCGGACCCGCCCTCCCGGCCATTCTTCCATTTCATTCGCGCTTATAATCGCCGGTTTGCCCAGATCGCCCGCCGCCGCCGGCGCATGGGTACGATAGGGAAGACAAATCGAGGCAGGCGCTATCTCATTCCCGGTTTCACTCTCAAATCGACCGACGTGGGACTCTTGGTGAAAGCCATGGCCAAATGGATCTGGCTCGAGTTCACCGAAGGATGGCACACCTGGTTCAAGCACGAGTCGAGTGGAACCGTGCCCCAGGCACGCCTTATTCGAAGTCCGTATTAGGCGAAAAAATGTTCGCCTTTCGACGCGACAAAGTATAAACCCTCGGGCGATGCGAATTTCACCCACCACGTCGACCCAATGGCTGCGTTTGATTTCTGTTGCCGTGGGCTTGTATGGATCCGCCGCAGCGTTCGGGCAGCCGCCTTATGGATTGGATAGCAGGGATCCGATCGGACCCTATCTGAACAACGCCATGCCGCCCACCAACGGGGCGTTTCCGGCTCTTCTTTCGGCGACCGGCGCGTTTACTAGTCTAAACACTCTGACTCCAACCACGGGCGTAATCCCGTTTACGGTTAATTCGCCTCTCTGGTCCGACGCCGCGATCAAGACCCGCTGGGTCGCCGTCCCAAATGACGGACCTCCCTATACGAGCGCCGAACAGATGGCTTTCGTGCCTGAGGGAGAGTGGGGCTTTCCGAACGGGACCGTCTTCGTCAAACACTTCGAGTTGGTCGTCAACGAGATGACAGGGGCGAAAAAACGCCTGGAGACGCGATTACTTGTCCGAAGAGAAAATGGAGGAGTTTACGGAGTGACCTACAAATGGCGGCCCGATCACAGTGAGGCTGATTTGCTGCCCGGTGCTCTGGATGAAGATATCCCCATTACCACTAGCTCCGGTGGCCAGCGCATCCAACGATGGAGTTATCCCAGCCGCGCCCAATGTCTGGAGTGTCATAACAGCCAGGCAAACTTTGTCCTGGGCGTGAAGACGCATCAGATGAACGGAGATTTCACCTACCCGCAAACGGGGCGGACGGACAATCAGGTCCGCACATTTGCTCACGTTGGCCTGCTCAATCCAACGCCGAACGAGGCGGAGATCCCGACATACCTCAAGTCGGTCCCCGTGAACCACCCCACTAGTCCGGTTCAACATCGGATGCGTTCCTGGATCGATGCCAATTGCTCACACTGCCATAGGCCCGGCGGCTTTGGACCCGGCTACGACGGACGCCTTTACACACCGTATGAAAATCAGGATTTAGTCACCTTCATGAGGTTTCGCGACCACGAGGGGTCGTCCCTTTATCAGCGCGACAACGCCCTGGATGAAACCAAAATGCCGCCTCTGGCCAAGAACATGGTGGATGAAACAGCCATGGCGGTCCTGCGGCAGTGGATCGCAAGTCCTTTGGAGGTGCTTTCAGTCTATCTCTTCAACGATACCAGCCATCTTGCGGTAAAATTTAACAGCCATGTGGACCCGGCGACGGCAACCCTCGTGGCGAACTACAGAGTCGACGACTTTACGATTCCGTCCCACGCCGTGATGGGTTCGGAGCCGGACACGGTGATCCTGACCGTGCCGCCGCGGACGCCAAACGACACCTATTTTCTGCAGACAAGCCAGGTTCAGGACCGAGCACCTTCAGCGAACACCATTTGGCTGTGGAGCCAAACGGAGTTTGTGGCGCAGGAGAGACCCATCCCTGCGGGCAGCCGCTTGGCGAATATCTCCACCCGACTTCAGGTCGGCTTGGGTGAAGACGTGCTTATCGCCGGATTCATTACGCGAGGCAATTCCCTCAAGCGAGTCATGGTTCGCGCGATAGGACCATCCCTCAGCGGCGCCGGAGTTCCCAATCCACTCATGGATCCGGTCCTTGAATTATATGATCAGACCGGAGCCCTGATCGCGACCAACGACAATTGGGACGACAATTTCAACCAACAGGAGATCATCGACACAGGGATCCCGCCTGCTTCACTCGATGAATCGGTTATCCTGGCGAGGCTGCCCTCCGATGACAATGGCGTCGCTTACACCGCCATTCTCCGGGGCGCTGGAAATACCACTGGGGTGGGCGTGCTCGAAGTGTACGACCTCGACGGGGGATTGGGTTCGAAGGTCTTGAATATTTCCACGCGGGGCCGAGTGGACCTGGGAGATAACGTGATGATCGGGGGCGTTATCATTGCCGGGCAAGGCTCGCAGAGAGTCCTTGTTCGCGCGATCGGGCCATCGCTGCCAATCACGGGAAAGTTGGCCGACACCACGCTCGCGTTGCACGATGGCAACGGCGCCCTGCTCACCTCTAATGATAATTGGCGGAGCGATCAGGAAGCGGAAATCATCGCCACCACCATTCCGCCGTCGAATGACCTGGAGTCGGCCATTATCGCGCAGCTTCCGCCCTCCAACTATACCGCGATTGTGCGAGGTGCGAACAATTCGACAGGGGTGGCACTCGTGGAACTTTACATGCTCAACTGAAATTCTCCCAGCGCGTTCCGCCTTGGTCATCGGAGACGGGTTATGATTTATTCCGATTCGTCACGCGGGCCTATAGCTCAGCGGTTAGAGCAGGGGACTCATAATCCCTTGGTCCCAGGTTCGAATCCTGGTGGGCCCAAATTCACGTTCGGATCGCCGATTTCGGCTGGCGGAAAGAAAAAGGGGATTCGACGCCAGATTTGAAGCGGCGAGGTCCTTTAGAGTCAAAAATTCCTGAAGAAAGGCGAGTTTCCCTCGGTAAGCCATTGACAGAACAACCGAGTATTACCATAATGCGGCGTGCTGAAGAAATTCATCCCGCAAAAGCCCATGTCGTCGATCGGAGAAGGATCGTTAAGCGCGGGCACTGAGGAGAAAGGGCTCGCTCAGCGCGAAGAACCAAGGGCAACAACACCAACAATCGATCCTAAAAAATATATGGCTGAACATTCTGGCAAAGACATTCTTTCAAGCGACGTCGAGATTAAGGGCTCGATCAAATTTCAAAAGGAATTGCTCATCGACGGCAAAGTCGAGGGTGAAATCAATTCCGATGGCGTGCTGACGATTGGCGAAAACGCCGATATTCGCGGCGAAATCAAAACGAAATCAATTACCGTTTACGGCAAAGTCCAGGGTAACATCACCGTGGGAGAGCGCTGCGAACTGAAATCGCGTTGCACGCTCCAGGGCGACCTGAAAGCGGCCCGTCTCGTGATCGAGGAGGGTGCCACGTTTATCGGAAAGTCCGAAGTGACGAGCAGCACCTCGAGTAAGGCCGCCACGCCCGCTCCGGCAAAACCGGAAATCGTGCGAAACGAAGAGCCGGCGACCCCACCTGCTAAAACGGCATTCGGCTCCCGCGTCTAAACAAATAGCCCTGTAGCGACCGCGACCTGTGGCCAAGCCGTCGCCTCTTAAAGCCAATGTGGATTGTCCACATTGCGGCTTTAAGCAGATGGAGTATGCGGCGGCGAAGAGTACGATGTGCCGCCAATGCGGCGCGCACTTCGTTCCTTCGGCTCCGAAGCTGGAAGTGCGTCTTCGGCCGAAGGACGAGCAGCCCATCCCAACCATTGCCGATCCCTCAATTTTTCGAAAGCTGGAAGGCTTTTGGACCAAGCACCACAGCTCGCATATCGAATGCTTCGATTGCAAGGCCACCCAGGAAATTAGCTCCGCTGCCAGCTCGACGATTTGCCCCAAGTGCAGCAAACACATCGACCTCCGCGATTACAAGATCACCACGAGTTTCAGCCGTTCGATTCGAACTCATGGCGAAATCCATCTGACCGCGAAAGGTGATCTGAGCAGCAGCAGCGTGACCTGCCGCTCCGCGCTGATCGAAGGCAAGATGCGCGGCAACCTCCAGTGTCTCGGCACCGCCACGATCAATTTCATCGGTAAAATTCCTGGACGGCTGACGGCGGAGCACGTCCTGGTGGAGCGGAAATCAGACGTTCAATTTTTCCGGCGGATCCGGGTCAAGAGCATAGAAATTCGTGGGCGCATGACTGGGGAAATCATCGCGGAGGGCGCGGTCGTTATTCACCGAAACGCCACGCTGGACGGCGACGTCACGGCGAAAGCTATTTCGGTTGAGAAAGGCGGAATTTTTTCCGGACAACTGATCATTGGGAGTGCGGGATTGACCCAGGCTGAGTTGCTCCCCGAATCGAAACCGGCTGTGACCACATCTCCGGATGCGATCGGGCCGGATGTGGTGCCGCACCCTCTGCCCGCGACTTAGCTCGCGGCTCAATGCAAAAGCTGCTTCCACGCAGTCCGTACGACCGGCTGGGCGGATATGTGCATTTGCCCCGCCTGATCGACAAGGCCAAGCTGCATCGCAAGGGGCTGCTTGACGGCTACAACTACAAGACGGTCGGGTTCGATAAACACTTGCTTGCTTTCCTGAAGGTGAATCCGGATGCATTTGAAGAAGCGGCGCATCGGTTGGATGACGATGCCGCCATCCTCGACTGGCTTTCGAAAAATGGCGCCAAACATTCGCCAGAAGCGATCGAACATTGGAACGAGGCGATGATTTCGCGCCGGCCGGATACGGCAGCCAAGAAGGCACGGTTCACCCATTTTCTTTCGGAGGCCGGCGGCAAGGGCCGGAAAGATATTCGCACCTACTTCGATCTGATCGAGTTCGATGAGGGGCGATTGAAGTGAAGGTAGAGGCGGCCGCTTCTACCTCACGAACTTTGCGAAAATCTCATTCGCTTCCTCGAGCGTCTCCTTGCTGCCGATATCGAACCAGGTGCCTTTGATCTGATGCGCCTTCACCGGCTTGCGCTGATAGAGCCATTGGATAAACCGGCCGGGCTGATCCGGATTATTTCCTGCCGCGATATACGTTGTGAACAGCGGAATGACGTCACGGGAGAAATAATAGAGGGCGATTCCCGCCAGCGTATTGTCGGGACTGGGCGGTTTCTCTTCGAAGCGGGTGATGACGCCTTCGCTATCGATCGTGATGCTGCTGTATTTCTTGATCGCCTCGAGATCGCCCACATCGTAAGTGGCCAGCGTCGCTTCTGAGGTTTTCGCTTCGCGCGCGAAATCAGCCAGCGGTTCGCTGAAGAGGTTATCGCCGGCGACCACGATCAGGTCGTCTTTCGCCAGATCTTCCCGGGTAATGACGAGAACAATGTCGCCAATGGCTCCCAGCTTGTCCGTGTCGTCGGTCGAACCGTCGTCGATGATTTTGATGGCGAACTTCGGTTTCTTCTGGCGATAGGTCTCGGCCCAGGCTTGGAAATCCTTTACGAATTTCCGGTTCGTGACGACGTAAACGGTTTCGAGATCGGAAATGGGCGCGAGGTTGTCGAGCACCCAATCGATCATCGGTTTGCCCGCTACTTCGAGAAGCGGTTTCGCCTTGTGCAACGTGAGCGGATACAATCGGGTGGCGTAACCCGCGGCGAGGATCAGAGCATTCATGGTGAAATATTGCGTAGAGGTTAGACGGAAAGGCAACGGCAGCCAGCGATTTACGCCGGTTATGACGGCCCCGCGCCGAGGGCTGCTCGGTGCAGCCGCTCTTGCAAGGCGGCGATTCGAGACGGGTCGGTGATTTTTCCGCGCGTCCCGCGGTCAGCCACGTAGAAGGTATCGATCGCCGCGCCTTTTTCGGTGCTGATCCGCGAGAGCGCGATCGACACGCGTTCCCCACCGAAAGCGGAGAGCAATTCATACAGCAACCCCAGTCGATCCGGCGTTTGAATTTGAATAAGGGTATATATGGGGTGCGCTTTGTTTTCCACTGTCACCCGGGTCGGAAAATCCATCTCGCCCTGGCTGACGCGCTTGCCGATCTTCCGCCGCGCCCGATCGAGGAGCGGCGCAAAATCGAAACTCTCATCGGCCAGGGCGCCGCGAAGGGTTGTTTCCACCAGAGCGTGATCGCGCTTGTCCGTCACCGCGCGAAATCTCGTGTCGCACACGCGGAAAATGTCCAGCACGACGTTGTCGCCGCGGGTGTAAATATCGGCGCTTAGGATGTTGATCGGCACAATGGCGAAAGAGCCCGCGATTTTGGCGAGGAGATCCTGACCATCCCAGGCGCAAAACGAAACAATGCTATGACCTTGCTGCGGAAATGCCTGCCAGGCGATCGCCGGGCCCAGAGGGGGCTCGTCTCGCACATAAAGATTCTCCAGGAACCGGCGGAAGAGCCTCAAGTGCGAAACGATTCCACTAACTTCGAAGGCCCGGAAATAATTGTCCGGCATGAATTCGAAGTGCGCTTCAACTTCCTCCGCGTAACCAGGCCCAAGATTTTCCGTCACCTGCTTCTGCAGAAGCTCGCGCTCAATCTTCGTCTGCTCGTAGAATGCCTCCTGGTCGGAGAGATATTGCGAGGTCGCGTGATAGAGTTGCCAGACGAGCGTTTCTTTCCAGTCCGACCAGGCATCGGCGCTTGTGCCCTGCCCATCTGCCAGGGTGAGTAGCATCAACGCATCGAGGTTCTTCTGATCTTTTACGATGCGCGCAAACTCCACGGCGGTCTCGGGATCATCGAGATTTCTCTGCTGGGCCGTATTCGAAAGGGTCAAATGGTGGTCCACCAGAAGAATGAGCGATCGGCGCTGGGCGGGCGAAAGCTGAAGACGGACCGCGGCACCTTGCGCGAAGAGAGCGCTGGCCTCCGAATGGGGGCGCGCTCCGACGGCCCGACCGGTATCATGCAAGAGAAGGGCGAGATAAAGGACGAAAGGGTCATCGAGCTTTTCAAACAGCTCGCGATAAGACCGGAATTTCGGATCCTCCGTCTGCCTGATTTGGTCCAGCTTATCGATGCAAACCAGAGTGTGTTCGTCCGCGGTGTAGCGGTGAAAAAACTCGTGCTGCACCAGGCAGGTGAGCTGCCCAAACTCGGGAACGTAACGGCCGAGAAAATCGACCCGGTGCATCATCCGCAAAATGCGGCCCACTTCGCCCTTGTGCGAAACGATGGCCTTGAATATTTCCCGCGGTCGCGCGGAATTGCGAAACGCTCGCGTCACCACGCCCAGATTGCGCGTGAAGAGATCAGCCAGATCCGGACTCAGATCCAACTGCCGTTCTTGGGCGAGCTGAAAGGCCCGCATCATGGCTTCCGGATATTTTGCGAAATCGGTTCGGCGCTGGGGAAAGAGTTGCCGATTGCGAATGCGAAAATAATCGACGCGTTCCTCCCGCGTTTTCAGCCGCGGCAAGAAGCCGAAGAGCGAGCGTGTCGTATTCGAGGACCGGCCGCTCGCAAATTGCTCCGTGATCCGCTCCGTCACCCGAAAAATGTTTCGTGTGTGCCCGTAATAATCTTTCATTAACGCCTCGTTCCGCAGAGTGCCTGGTTTTTGCGCGTAACCGAGCCGCTGCGCGATTTGATCCTGGACGTTGAAATGCAAAGTGTCTGTGGCACGGCCCGTGGCGTAATGAAGGTCGGTGCGCAGGCGAAGGAGAAAATCGTAGGCCGTTTCGATTCGTTTCCGGTCGGCCTCGCTTAGCCAGTCTCGGCCGACGAGATGCGTGGTGGTGAGTGCGCCCTCCTTAAAAAACGTCATCCACAGAAGATTCTGGTAATCCCGCAACCCGCCGCAGCCGCTCTTCAGGTTCGGTTCCTGCATATATACGCTGTCGCCAAATTTCGCGTGTCGCGCGGCCTGGTCGTGCATGCGCAATTCCACATATTCCCGTTCGCGGCCCCGCACGCAATTTTGTCGAAACTGTTTACGGAATAGGCGTGCCAAATGCGGATCACCGGTCAGGTGACGCGATTCCAGCATCGCGGTCTTGGTGAGCATGTCCGTGTTCGCCAGGCTGATCGCCTCAGGAATCGAGCGCGTGGAATGGCCGACTTTAAATCCAACATCCCACAGGAGGTAGAGGATTTGTTCAACCACCTGCGCTGCATACGGCGAAACGCCGGACTCGTTCTGATCGCGCAGGAACATAATATCCACGTCGCTGAAGGGGTTGAGTTCCCTGCGGCCGTAACCGCCGAGCGCCACCACCGTGAGTGGAGTGGGGGAGACTTTGCTGTCTTGTCGCGTGAAGCTCGCAGCCGCCGCAAAGATGTGGCGCAAGACAACGTCAATCAACCCGACCCGGAGAGCGCAAATCTCGCGGCCGCCGCCTCCCGATTGATGAATTAGGCGAAGGCGATGTTCCTCGATTTTGAGAAACTTCTTGTAGAGCGGCAGCGTTTCCATCGGCCGCCTCGTGCCCACTGACGCCAGCTCCCGTTCGGCGTGCGCCAGTACTTTTTCGAGATGACGAGAAATAGCCATTCGGAAGTCGCCTTAAATGTAGAGGCGCTTGGGCCAAGCGCCTAACCAGAACAACAGGCCCTCGCGGCGGCGAGCGCTTCTAATTTTGCTGCTCGGTCAGAGCTCGATCGCGTATCGCTTCATCTTATTGTAAAGCGTCGGACGCTGAATGCCGAGGGCTTGCGCCGCCTTTTTTTTGTTCCCATGGCATTGGGCGAGAGCCTGGATGATCGCGTTCCGCTCCATGTCATCGAGATTCTGGATGCTCCCATTGGTAGGGCGTTCGGCCTGTTGCAGCGCAGCCGGTAACTGCACTTCGGCCGGCAACTCCTTTACGCTGATCCTATTCTGGCGCGCCAGCACCACCGCGTATTCCATCGCGTTTTGCAGCTCGCGAACGTTGCCCGGCCACGCGTAGTCGAGCAGTTTTTGAAACGCTTCCGGAGCGATGTCCGGTTCATCCTTGCCGAGCTCCTTTGCGAAGCGCTTTAGAAACGTGGCCACCAGCGGCGGAATGTCTTCTTTCCGTTCGCGCAAAGGCGGGATCTCGATTTGAAACGTATTGAGCCGGTAATAAAGATCGGCCCGTAACCGGTTGTCAGCCAGCGCGCTGGCAATTGGGCGGTTTGTCGCCGCCACGACGCGAAAGTCCGCCTTCATGGTCTTCGTGCTTCCGAGAGGGCGATACTCGCGCTCTTGCAGCACGCGCAAGAAGCGGGTCTGCAAATCGGGCGGCATCTCGGAAATCTCATCGAGAAACAACGTGCTTCCGCTGGCCGCCGCGATCATGCCGGCAAAATCATTCGTCGCTCCGGTAAATGCTCCCTTCACGTAGCCAAATAACTCCCCCTCGATCATCGCTTGCGGAAAAGCCGCGCAATTTAATTTCACCATCGGCTTGGCGGCGCGCCGGCTGCGGCTGTGGATCACATTCGCGATGACTTCCTTGCCTACTCCGCTCTCACCTGTGATCAACACATTGGCTTCGGACGGCGCCATGGCTTCGATCAATTCCTTGATCTCCTGCATCGCCTTGCTCTTGACCACGGGTGCCAGCCGGGTCTCCGCGATCTCAAGCCGTTTTTCCAGCTGTTGCGTCTTCTCCCGAAGGTGTTCCGTTTCGCGAAGAAGCGATTGTTTCTCGAACGCTTTCTCGATCAGGCTGAGCAATTCTTCCGGCGCGTACGGCTTGCTGATAAAATGATATGCGCCGCGTTTGATCGACTCGATCGCATTGCTCAGGGAATCGTGCGCCGTCAAAATGATGACCTGCGTTTCCGGATGCTCCTGCTTGATCTGATCGAGCATTTGCAGGCCTTCTGCGTCCGGCAGCTGCAGATCGAGCAAGACGACCGCGGGCGGATTGCTTTTCAAAACCCGCAGCCCGTACGAGGCGTTCGCCGCGGTCTCGACTTGATAACCGTGACGGCCCAGGAGCGCCTCCAGGGTGAGCAGAATGGGCCGCTCATCATCGATGATCAGGACGCGTCGGCTGTCAGCGGTCATGATTTTGCATTAGCGGACATTTTGGGAGTGAACAGAAGGACAATCGACGTGTGCGCGTCAGTTTTCATTCACGCGAAAATGACATTGTTTCTCGTCGCACGCCCTCGCTATACGGCTGCGTTAGCCAACGGAAGCACCACCGTCGTGATGAGAGAAGATGCGGGCGAATCATAACGCGCATTTAGCTGGCCTCGGTGAGCCTCGATGATAGCTCTCGACCGATGAAGGCCAAGACCATAATGACCATGTCCGACCGACTGCATCGGCTCCCGGCCCCAGTTGTCCGTCGAGCGCCCGAAGTTCTGTTTGGGTTCGCTGATTGTGAAAAAGAAACGATCCCCTTCGATCCTCGCCTCGACTGAAATCACGCCTTCGCCGCGATCGTGCCGGAAGGCATTCGAGAACAACTCGGTCAGCGCTGGAAGCAAAACCTGCGGATCGATCTGGAGCGAGGCATCTCCTACCTGGACGTTCCATTGGACTTTCGTGCTTTCATCTGGGTGATCGGCCGTTAGTTTTTGCTGCAAGTCCCCCATAAAATCGACAGCGGAATAGGACATTTCAGTCAATCTCGGCCGGCTGAGCGCGGCGGTAACACTCTGCAAGTTCGTTCCCACTTCGGAAACCATGGCGCGCAGGCGTTTGATTTCTTCTTTCAATTCGGGCCCGTCCGCAATTTCGGCGAGATAAGCGGATTGCAGCTCGGCGGCATTCAGATGATTGCGGAGATCGTGGGCCAATTGTCGGACAAACTTGACCACGTCCGGCAGCGGGATCTGGAGATCCCCGTTCGGCGTTGAATCTGATTTGGCAGTTGCGGACATGTGGAACAGGACAGACGGCAAAGCCTAGCGCAAGCAACGTCCAGTGCCAGCGGGCAGATGGTCATCCGGGTTCGGAGGAACCTGCAGGAATCCCTCCTCCCCCGCAGCTCGTGGAAGCATCCTCTCCTGCAGTGCTCGGAGCGCCGAATCGCTTAGCGCACCCGGGAGAATTTTTGCGTGGCGATCTCGTCACCGGAGATCTGAATCCCGGGATCGTTCGCGGTCAGGTGCCGGAGAATATGAAAAACATCTTCGGGATCGGCTTCCAACCCTCGAGCAATTTCCTCCGCCGTTTTCCCGGCGTCGGTCAAACTTTCCTGGACCCGGCTCTGAAGTTGCAGAATGCGAGTAGCGGCCTTTTTCCCGGCTTCAACGCCCGGCTGATGGTAGGCATTAATATTTACTAAAAGCGCATAAAATCCGACCGCCCGTTCATACAACGCGATAAGCGCCCCCACGTTGAACGCGTTCACTTCCGGGATGGTGATGGTGATCGATTCCCGCGCGTTTTCATACAGCGCCGAGCGCGTTCCTCGAAGAAATCCCTGGAGATAATCTCCGCTCGTCACGCCCTCTTCCACCTCGAACGCTGCCCCGACCCGGTCCTGGCGCACCTCGACAAACGTGACGAAGAAATTCAAGACACCGTCGCGCAACTGCTGCACGTACGCGTGCTGATCCGTCGACCCCTTGTTTCCGTAAACGGCAATACCCTGATGTACAATATTGCCCTCCAGATCTTTCTCTTTGCCTAACGATTCCATCACCAGCTGCTGAAGGTACTTGCTGAAGAGCATCAGCCTGTCCTTGTAGGGCAGGATCACCATGTCCTTTTCCCCGCGGCCATTGCCCGCGTAATACCACATCAGGGCCAACAACATTGCCGCGTTTTGCGTTAGCACAGGCGTGCGCGTCTTTGCATCCATCGTCGCGGCGCCCGCAAGAAAGCGGTCGATCTCAAAACCCTCCAGCGCGGCCGGGACGAGGCCCACCGCGCTCATGATCGACGTGCGGCCGCCCACCCAATCGTGCATCGGAAACCGTGTGAGCCATTCGTTTTTTCCCGCGTATTTATCCAGTTCGCTGTCCACACCGGTGACAGCGACGGCATGTCTTCCAAAATCGAGCCCGGCTTCCTGGTAACGCGCGGCGGCCTCCAACATTCCGTTGCGAGTCTCTTTGGTTCCACCCGATTTCGAGATGACTACTACCAGCGTGTGCGCGAGGTGCTCGCCGATCTTATTGAAGACACGATCGAAACCATCGGGGTCGGTGTTATCGAGAAAATAGCCACCGAGAGGATCTTTCGCGTTCCCGAGCGCGTCCGCGATGAATTGTGGCCCGAGCGCCGAGCCGCCGATGCCGATCAACAAAATGTGTTTGAAACGGGCTCCGTTTTGCGGAGCGATCGCGCCACTGTGCACGTCGGCGGCGAATTGTTTGATGCGCGCGTTGGTTTGATCGATCTCCGCGCGAAGCTCGGCGGTCGGCGCGAGTCTTGAATCGCGGAGCCAGTAATGGCCGACCATTCGTTGCTCGTCCGGGTTTGCGATCGCGCCCGCTTCCAGCTCGCGCATGGCCGCGAACGCCTTCTCGACCCGCGGCTGCATCTTCTCAAAGAAATCGTCCGCGAAGCGCATCCGGCTGATGTCGATCGAAAAATCAAAATCGTCGTAGGTCAGAAAATATTTCTGGAACCGTGGCCAGAGTGACGTTGAAGCCATTCCGTTGATCTAACAGGAACAGCAGGCTGATTGGAACACGATTGTTCGCATTACATTTCGTGATCGGAGAAAATACTGCTCGATCTTATGAGGTATTCGCGACACGTTCCGAGCGCGGTTATGGAGACGCTGAGGCGGTCCCACAGCGCACTCGCAATCCGGCATGTTCAATCCACGCGCATTACTCGCTCTTGCCTTTGGCTTGGCCGGTGTTCTTCTCGCGATCTCCAGCTTCACGGGAATGGGCTGGAAAACTGTCGGTGAACTCGGCAGTTCGAACCCTCAAGAAAGGAACGGCTCCGCGGATCCGCGGCAACGCTATATGCCAGTCCCAGGTGGCAAAGCGAACGACCTGAACGCCCAGGAGGTAGACTGGCATCATCGGTTGACCTACCCGACTGGCACTTTCGACCCTGCCTGGGTGCGCCGGGCCGCTGAACAAGACGCCAGCATTTCGCGAGGAATCCCCGCGGGCCTGCAATTGAACATCAATCAGAGCAATGCCGCGCTGGGTCTTAATCCCAATGGCTTCACCGCGCTCGGCCCCCAACCCCTCCGCATGACCGGATGCTCGGGCTGCTTTAACTATACCACGACTGAGGGCCGGGTGAACGATATCGTGATCGATCCGGTGACACCCAATGTCGCTTATCTGGCCAGCAACGGCGGTGGTGTCTGGAAGACCACGAACTGCTGCAGCAGTGCCACTTCATGGAGCGTCATGACGGACGATCCGCTGCTCAGCACCATCGCGGTCGACACCATTACGCTCGACCCCAACAACCACAACACCATCTATGCAGGCACGGGCGACCTGAATTTCGGCTCCTTCTCGATGGGCAGTCAGGGCATCCTCAAATCCACCGATGCCGGCGCGACTTGGACGCTGCTCGGAGCAGATGTGTTCGGGCCGGGCTTGCCACTTCCGCCGGGCCAGTTCCCGCAATATCAAGCCGTTGGCAAAGTGCGCGTCGATCCGCGGAACAGTAACAACGTCGTGGCCGGCACGAAGACGGGACTCTACTTCTCTTATAATGGCGGGACGGACTGGACCGGCCCCTGCACCACCAACAGTTTCAACGCGATGCGCCAGGATATTACCGGCCTCGCGCTGATCCATACTGGCAGCAGCACCCGCATCATCGCCGCGGTTGGTGTGCGTGGTTTTGCCACGACCGTGCAGGCCAATCTCGATCAGAACGGGGCGAACGGCCTTTACGCGGGAACTCTGCCGGCCAGCGGATGCCCCTCGGACTTCACTTCGATTTCCACGAACGCCAACGGATGGACGGGACTTAATCCGACCAGCGGCACCGCCTACGTTAGTCCAACGACCGGCAATCAGCTTGGCCGCGTGGATATTGCCGTCGCTCCAAGTAACTCGAACTATATTTACGCGCAGGTCCAGTCGATCAGGCCCAACAACAACGGTGGCTGCGGCAGCGCGGCCGGTTGCCAGCTCGGCGCCTACCGTACCACCGATGGCGGTGTGAGCTGGACCCAGATCCCGGGCTCGCCTGGCGCTTCGCTCGTAAACTGCAGTGGCGGCTCCGGCGACTACCCCCAGAATTGGTACGACCAGGGGCTCGCGGTTGATCCGAACAATCCGGACCGTGTTTTCTTCGATACCTTCGACGTTTGGTTCTGGGCCAATGGGAATTCCGCGTGGAACAACACCTCTTGCGGATATAGCGGTGGAAACATCGTGCATGTCGACCAGCACGCACTGGCTTTTGTACCCGGTTCGTCCAGCATTTTGCTTGCGGGTAATGACGGCGGCGTCCACGGAACGACCAACGCCCATGTCGCCAGCCAAGGGGTTGATCCGACCTGGTTCAACATGGACACCGGTCTGAACACGATCGAGTTCTACTCCGGCGATATTAGCGGAAATTTCGCGACCTCAGCTGCACCGCAAGCGAACGGCGGCGCGCAGGACAACGGTTCCATGTCAGTCACCTTCTCCGGCAGCCCGACTGGCCCGGTCGAGTGGCAAATGGGCAAGGGTGGCGACGGGTTCTACGCCCGGATCGATCCGGTGGGCACCGGTTCAAGCCTGCGGTTCTGGCAAGGCAACAACAGTGGTCACCTTCATCGCTGCGTTAATAACTGCACCGCACCCGGCGCGAGCTGGAGCGACCGGACCGGCGGTTGGACTGGCGATACCCAGTCGTTCATTCTGCCCTACGAGCTCTTTAAGGGGAACCCGAACACGCCGGGCAACGACTGCGGGCCAGCGGGCCCGACCACTGGCTGCGGTCACTTGATCGTCGGAACCGTCAGGGTTTGGGAAACGATCACGGGCGCCGCCACGACCCCGACCTGGTATGTGAACAGCCCGCCGAACCTGACCAAGCAAACATTGGGCAATCGTTCCTTCATCAATCAACTGGCTTTTGCGCAAGCCCTTCAATCGACCGTGATCGTCGGCACCAA
>Ga0190272_10000178_pt1 | contig 38747 bp, 86 predicted proteins | sample Popmic504T_FD_133746 | JGI IMG/M metagenome (GOLD analysis project Ga0190272, IMG submission 133746) | Populus adjacent soil microbial communities from riparian zone of Shoshone River, Wyoming, USA - 504 T | ecosystem: Environmental > Terrestrial > Soil > Riparian zone | place: USA: Wyoming...
AACTAGTGTAAACAGGAACGCCCCGCGCCTGAGTATCAAAGGCGGGGCACTTACAGGCGCGATGGGATGGTCATTCCTGGCCCCTCCGGCTGTCGCGCCTAATCAGGAGACATTTCATGACCAATTTCAGCAATCTTTCCGTTGGAGGCTCGCCTGTCATGGGCAACACCGCCAACCCCTTCGGACGGACCTTGTTCGTTGACGGCAATCGCGGTGCGGATGGCAACAGCGGCAAGGCCGCCGGACGTTCATACGGGACCATGGCCAAGGCGCTAGCCAACGCCAGCTCGGGAGATACGATCTACTTGCGCGGCAACGTGACGGAGAACGTCACCGCTCCGGCGGGCCTGTTCGACATCACGATCATTGGAGCAGGCAACCGTCCTCGCCATGCCGACGCGCACACCGGCAACAACGGCTATTCGGCGGCTACGTGGAAGGCGTCTTCGCAGACCGACCCGCTTCTTGTCCTCAGGCAACAGGGCTGGACGATCAGGAATATCCTGTTCGATTGCCCGACCTCGGATGCGGGAATCCAGCTTATCCGGGACGCGGCGAGCGGCGACAGCGAGCGCGATTCCTCGCACAGCCGCATTCTCGACTGTCGCTTCGCTTCGGGTGCGACAGGCATCCTCATTTCCGGGACGGAGAACATTTTCAATGTCGAGGTTGCGGGGTGCCAGTTCAACGACTTGACGGACGCCATCGACAGCCCCGGAGCCTACGCGCACAGGTGGGACATCCATGACAACATTTTCATGGCGAACACCAACCACATCGATTCCGGGTTCACCCAGGCGACGATCCGGAACAACAATTTCGGCAAGTTCACGACCATGAGCATCGACCTCACCGGAGGCGCTAACAATTGCCTGTACGGCAACCACTTCTCCGGAACGTACAGCATCTCCGGCGGCTACAAGGCCGGGACCGATGACGAGTGGAGCGGTAACTTTAATTCACTCAGTGGCGGCCAGACTGCGGCGGACCCGGCGTAATGTTGCCTGACCGCTTTTGGGCCAAGGTCGAAAAGACGGAGGGCTGCTGGCCTTGGCGAGCCGCCCTCCATCCCACGGGTTACGGTGCGTTCCGTCTTGACGGAAAGACGCGCGCCACCCACCGCCTTGCCTACGAAGAGATGATAGGGCCGATTCCAGAAGGGCTGACGCTCGATCATCTTTGCCGCAATCGTGCATGCTGCAACCCCGCCCATCTAGAGCCCGTAACTTTGGCGGAGAATTTGCTGCGGGGCATGAGCCCGCCCGCACAGAACGCCCGCAAGACTCACTGCCCGCACGGACACGAATATGGCGGGGCCAATTTGGCGATGAAGGCCGGCGCTAGGCGCTGCCTTGCCTGCCACCGTGAAGAGGCGCGGCAGTATCGACTACGGAAGGCTGCGTAATGGCAGGCATTGCCACCTATGCTAGCGGCCCATACGGAACGTGCCAACGATGTGGCTTCAAGCGCCGCCTGAACAAGCTCTGCACAGAGTGGACGGGGCTGAAGGTATGCCGGGACAAGTGTCGTGATCCCAGGTCGCCAGACACCCGTCCACCCAAGGTCAAACCGGAAGGCGTGCCGGTCAAAGGCGCCTCTCCGGAACCGCCGATCATCTATCGGGCCGAAGGCGACAAGGGAGGCGGAGACCTATGAGCCACTTGACAGCAGTTGAGACGCTGTACGAAACAAATGCTTCTGACATCGCGGCGATGCTTCGCCAGTGCGCCGAAAGCATCGACGCTGGAGCGAACCCAAGGTCCATCGTCGCGATTGCTACCGAGGATGATGGCTCTCTGACGCTCTACGGATGGGGGGCGACTGACAGCATGGACACCCTCGCCACGCTTCAACTGGCGGTGATTCAACATGGAAGCTCTCTGCTATGACGACTTCCGGCGAGACTGCATGGACCTTGACCGCCCGCGACATCGTGAAGCACGCGATGCAGGAGATCGGAGCCCTTAGTGTCGGTGAAGAGCCTGAATCCGCTGAATTGACCGCTTGCCTTGTCCGCCTCAATGCGATGCTGAAAAGCTGGTCCACCAAGGCCAACCTGTTCCGCGAGGCGACGGGCGTAGTGACGGTGCCGGGGGGAGACGGGTCCGGCGTCCTCCCTCCTGAAATCCGGGACATTTCCAGCGTTCGGTTGGTGGTTTCGGCAACTCAGGAGCGCATCCTGTACCCATGGCAGCGCACCGACTACTATTCGCTTCCGAACAAGGCTTCCGTGGGCAGTCCGACGATCTACTATCTGTCCCAACAGTCCGGTGGGGATGTGTTGTACCTCTGGCCGGTTTCGGCGACTGACGTAACCTTGAAGGTAGATTACTCGCGCACGGCCGAGACGGTGACGAATGGGGCCGAGACGCTGGATATCCCGCAGGAGTGGCACGAAGCGGTCTATCTGGGGCTGGCTTCGCGGATTGCGGGCATGTTCGGCGCTACCCGGATCGACCCCGGTACGGTGGCGGACGTGAAGCAGCGGGCGGAAGTGCTTTATCAGCAGTTTTTGGATAGCGACCGGCCCGACAGCTACACTTTCGGCCCCTCTGAATATTGCCAGTACGGCTGATGCCAGCAATTCGTTACGGAACCGGGGCGTATCTCCGAAATAACGGAAACCTCCCGGAATTCATCCTCCGGAATATGTACGTTGAGCAAGCTCCGTCTGCGGAGGCCGGGGTCACGCTCCTCTCCCGGCCGGGGCTGGAGGAAGTCGCCAATTGGGGGGCCGGGCCGGTCATTGACATTTTCTGCCAGGACGGGTCGTTCGGCGGCGACCTGTTCGCCGTGCTCAGCAACACGCTCTATCGCGAGGCCGTGCCGCTAGGGACGTTGACCGGCTCGGGGCCGGTATCATGGGCCATGTCCGCCGACGAGCTGCTGATTACGCGAGGTTCTACCTCGTACAGCTATGACGGGACGGACTTCGTAAATTCGGGCTTCACCGGCCTGTTCAGCAACGAGGTGACGGCGGTCGCATATTTGGCGGGCCTGTTCCTTGCCGTTGAGGCAGGTTCACATCGCTTCTTCTGGAGTGCAGTCCGCGACAGTCGGTCTTGGGACGTCTTGGACTTCGCGTCGGCGGAGAACGCGCCAGACGAGCTTCGCGACGTGAAAGCGGTTGGCGACAGCCTCTATCTCATGGGGCAGGCGAGTATCGAAGTCTGGGCGGCGACCGGAGCGGTGGAAATTCCGTTCACCCGCATCCAGCAGCGGCTTTACCGAAAGGGGGTAATCTCAACCGGCTGCGCGGTGGATCAGGACAACAGCCTCACCTTTTGCGGGCATGACGGCATCGTTTACCGCATCGCGGAAGTGCCGGAGCGGATTTCCGATCATGGTATCGAGGAGAGGATAAAAGCCTCCTTGATCGTCTCCTGTTTCGGCTTCGTTTACGAGGGCCACAGCTTCTTCTGCCTCCGCCTCGATCAAGGGACGTGGGCCTTCGACGCGGCGACCAGGCAATGGTGCGAGCTGGCCACCTACGGGCAGGACAACTTCCGGGGCCGATGCGCCACGACGCAACGCCGCACCCTTATTTTCGGCGACGATCACACCGGGCAGCTTTGGACCTTCGGAGGATTTCTGGACGGGACCAAGGAGCTTGTGCGAGAGTTCACGGCGGCCTTCCCGGTTCGCGGCGCGATTCATGTCGATAATCTGGAGGTGGAATCGAATAGCGGCTGGACCGACGAACTGGCAGGGCAAGGTGCCGACCCAATCCTTGAAATGCGCTCCTCGCGGGACAGCGGCGCAACTTGGGGGCATTACCGCTCCGCTTCCCTTGGAAGGCAGGGCGAATACCGCACCCGTACTCGCTACCGCGCCTTGGGTATGTTCGATGCTCCTGCGGCGGTTTTTGAGTTCAGATGCTCCGATCCGGCCCCGCTTAGAATCAGCAGCGTCAAGGTCAACGAGCCGGGCGGGGGCAGGGCAAGGTGACGATCCAGCTCCCCCGGCTTCCGACGCGCCATACTACGGACGAGCTGCAATTTTGGTGGCAGCAGGTCGTTGAGGCGGTCGAGACGCACGAAACCACACAGGACGAATTGCTTGAGACGCTTGAAATCGCCACCGACGATCTCGCCGACCTTTTGGCGTCGATCATCTCCCTGAATGAGCTGTTGGTCGACGCTGAAGAGGCCATCGAAAACGTCAACGAGGCGGCAGAGGCTTTGACCGCCAGCAGCAGCCTCGCAACCAGCTTCGTTGAGAACTTCACGCCTCCAGTGGTAAGCGCCGACAACGCCGGGCTCGTAACGATAGCCAATCACGACCGGCATTACGGAAATGGAACAATCGTCGCAGTGACGGGCGACACGCTGGCGACCGGCGAGGCCTCGCCGACAAGGGTTCATGTCTACTATTCCGACGCGGCGAGGGCGGGGGGCGCAGTGACGTATCAATACTCCACCGCCGAAGCCGACGCGGCGCAAATCGGCGACGTGCACAGCGTCGGCGCGGTGGAAATCCCGGCGGCCGGTACGCAGAGCGGGGGCTATGCCCGGCCGCCGGGTTATGGGGGGTTCGAGCCTTGATTCTGGAGTATCGTCTATGATTGGAGCACTCATCGGTGCGGCGGCCACTATCGGCGGCTCTATTCTCGGCGCGTCCTCCAGCAAGAAGGCGGCGAAGAAGGCGGCTGCCATCGCCACCGACAACACGGCGGCGAACAACGCCCTGACCCGCGAGATTTACGGCAAGAACACGGCCAATTTGTCACCGTTCATGAACAACGGGCTGGCGGCTTCCAATGCGCTGAACGGCCTTCTGTTGGGGCCACAGGCCAGTGCGCCCTCACAGCCCCCTCCTGGGGGCCAAGGAAGCGCGCTTTACGGCCTAGGCACGCCCGCGTCTTCCATGGGCGGGGCCATGCCGGACGGCTTCTATCCATGGGATCAGCCTGGCAATTACGGCCGGACGGCGGAGGAAGTCTGGGCTCAACAGCAGTCCGCGATCCAGGCGCCGCAGATGGCTATGCAGCCGGGAACGGTGATGGCTCCTCCGGTGAACCCATGGGACCAGTTCCGCAACTCCACCAACTATCAGTTCCGCCTGAACGAGGGGATGGGAGCCCTGAACCGCAACTATGCCGCTCGCGGCCTTCTGGAAAGCGGGGCGGCGATGAAGGGGATCAACAACTACGCCCAGAACTTCGCTTCCAACGAACTCGGCAACTACATGGCGATGCTCTCCGGGCAACAGAACATGGGAATGTCCGGAGCCTCCGCTTTGGCCGGGGTCGGGCAGAACATGGTGAACAACGTCACCGCGAACAACAACAACGGTGCGAGCGCGGCGGCCAACGCTGCACTTCTTGCAGGGCAGGCCAACGGGCAGATGTACGGCGGAATCGCCGGGGCTCTAGGCAACCTGGCGGGCACCTTCGGCAGCAGCTACGGCGGCAACAATATCATGGCATCGCTCGGCAGAGGGACCGGCTACTGATGGACCGAAACGAGGAAATCGCCGCCGTCAAGGCGAAGATCAGGGCGCGCGAGAGCAAGCCGGGCTTCGCTTCGAACGTCGCCATGTTGAAGGCGCGGCTCGCGAAGCTGGAGGGCGGGGAATGAATATTCGGTGGGAGTTGTTAGGTCCTCCCGTCGATATCGGCGCACGCTTCAACGAAGGAATGGAGCGCGGCCGGGCCATGCGCATCCAGGGGACGCAGGATAGCGCTTTGGCGGCTTTGGCGGGTGACCCAACCAACCAAAGCGCCTTGGCCGGCCTCACCGCCGTCAACCCCGCGCTCGGGATGCAGGTGCAAAACATGGCGCTCCAGCGCGAGCAACTGACGGCTCGGCGGGGTATCGGGCAACAGGCGGCTCGGGGTGATTTGTCCGGGGCTCGCAGCGCAGCGCTTGGGATTGGCGATTTCGACTCCGCCAAGCAGCTTGCGGCGATGTCAGAGGATCAGCGCAAGCAGTTGGGCGAAACCGCTACCGTCCTGACTCCGATCTATCGCCAGCTCGAGGAAATGCCATACGAGGAACGCAAGCCGTTCCTCGCCTCCATCGCGCCAAGGCTCGCGGCAAGGGGTATTCCGGCGGACGTGATTGCGGAGTACGATCCTTCCGACGCGAACTTGCAGGCAGACATAGCGCTCGGGAAGAAGGCTGGGGCTCGGGATATCGTTGTCATCGACGGCGTGGCGATGGACAAGGCGACCGGGGAAGCGTTGTTCGAATCGCCGTACCCCCGCGTTGTTTCGGGTGCCGGCGGCATTCACGTTCAGGACCGCATAGGCATTGGGCGGGGCGGGGCGGGAGCGGCTCCCGCAGGGCGAGTGGTTCAAGGCACCTTGCCCGCTGGATGGGAAGTCATAGACGATGACGAAGGAGGTGCGGCCCCGGCAATGGGGACCGGCACCTTTCCCTGATCTCGCCGGGGCCGTGCTTCAACAGGAGAGCGGAGGAAGAGTAGGAGTAGCGGGTCCGGAAACGCCCTACGGCAAGGCTTTCGGGCTGATGCAGGTTCAGGACGGCACCGGTAAGGAAATGGCCCAAAAGCTCGGGATTCCGTGGCGTCCGGACCTGATGCGCGGTACTGACGAAGCGGCGGCAAGTTACCAAAGGGCAGTCGGCGAAGCGTACCTTCGCGAAGGCCTAGAGCGCCATGGCGGAGACGCCCGAAAGGCGCTGATGTATTACCACGGTGGTCCGGATCAGCGACTGTGGGGGCCGAAAACCCGCCGCTACGCCGACGAGGTTCTGTCCAGAATAAGGGGACGTTGATGTTTCAAGAGCTTGAAGGCAAGCGCGTTCGCGGCCCCAACGGCGAAATCGGACGGATCGTGGGCGGACAGATTGTCGTTGATCCTCCTCAGACCGTGCCGCCTTTGCGGCAAGTGGTTGCGCCTCAGGCTCGCCAGCCAGCACCCGTACGCCCGGTTCAGGAAGCGCTTGATCAGCAGCAGCTTCTCAACGCCCAGTTGGAGGCCCAACGGAAGCAACAAGAAATCGCCGAAGCTGCGGCTAAGCAAAAGCCCGCAAAAGACATGGAGGACGCCCAATACGAGCTTCGAAATGTGATTGACGCTGCTCGGCGCGCTAAGGCTCTCTCAAAAGAAGGTTGGTTCACGACCGGCTTTGGCCGCTCTACGGCCAAGGACCTAGGCCACACACCTCCCGCCGATCTTGACGCCATCCTCAACACCATTGGTGCCAACACAGCGTTCTCTCGGCTTCAAAAGATGCGCGAAGAGAGCCCAACCGGCGCGGCGCTCGGCAATGTAACCGAAATGGAATTAAAACTTCTAAGGGATGTAGTTGCCGGCCTCGATCCCAATCAAAGCGATGTGGCATTTCAAGGCCAGATGGATCGCATCATTGAGCACTACCGAAGGACCTATGAGAAGGCCGGTGGCGACATGGCGGCCATTGGAGATGCGCCCGGCTCAGGCCAGCCCGCCCTGCCGCACGAAAAACGCAATGAGCTTTTTCAGCAGAAGATTCGTAGCGGAGCTTCCTATGAGGAGGTGGCGGCTTACGGACGTGAACTAGGTCTAGAGTTCGATCAAGAAGAGTTGAAGCGCGCAGTCGGGAAAAAGAACGCTGTCGTCGGAAGTGGCCCCGGGCTGCTCAGTCAGCTCGGCGGCGCTACCGTCAACACCCTCGCCGGCATCGGGCAAGGCGTTGCGGCCATTCCAGACGCATTTGCGAACGCGCTTAGCGGAACCATGGCGCTCGGTGCGGAAGGCGTAGCAGGAGTGGCGAACGCGCTCGGCGCTACCGGAGTTGCCGACAATGCCAACTGGGCCGCCGACCAGTGGCGCAATCCCATAACGATAGGCGGGCTTATCGAAAAGGCCGCGCCCACACCGGAGAGCGGCGCGGGGCAGGCCGCCCGCTTTGCCTCTCAGTTCACAGGGGGCGCTTTGGGAGCTCCGCAAAGCGCCCTTACGGGATTGGCGGAGCGGGCGGTAGGCAAGGTTCCAATAGTGCCCCGTCCGGCCCTTCCGGCGGCAAGATCAGGAAAGCGCATCGCGGATGACGCTACCGCCCTGAACATCGACGTTATGCCGGTAGTGACGGGCGGCCCCACCACGCGGCTAGCGACGGCCGCCGCAGCGCAAACCCCCGGCGGGGCCTACTCCATCGCCAGAGGTGTGGAGCGCATGACCGAAGGCGGCTCTCGCGCACTCAGGAACATCGCGAGCGCGGAGGGTGCGATTGCGAACACGGAAGCCGCCGGCCAGACCGCCGTGCGTGGCGCGTTTAACTATCGCGCCGCCAGCCGCACCGTTATCGGACGGTTGTATGACCGCGCCGCCAACGTCGCGGCCGATGCGCGAGTTGTCCCGGCAAAGGCGATTCAGGCAATCGACGACAATCTAGCGGACCTGAACAACATTCCGGGCGGAACCGATGGCGCGAAGTATCTCCAAGGCCTGCGCGACGAGCTGACGACACGCTTCCCAGATGGGGTGACGGTCCAAGGCATTAGGGGGATGCGGACCCAACTTCGGGACAAGTTCTACAAGGACGGCCTGCGGGGATCGGATATCGAACGCCGGGTTGGGGAGATCGTCCAAAGCGCCAGCGACGATATCGCCGACTCTTTGACCGCCGCCGGCAAAAGCGAGGCCGCCGACATCTATCGGCAGGCGGACGCGGCTTGGGCCGCTCGCGTGGACGTATTGGACAATTTTCTCATGCCGATCATTGGCAAAAAGGGAGAGAGGTCCGGAGAAGAGGTATTCAAGGCCCTGCAATCGGCCGCCAAGGGCAACGGAGTGCGGCTGAGAGGCTTCATTCAGGCGCTGCCCGAAGAAGAGGCAGGGACTGTCCGCGCAAGCCTCATCAGCGCACTCGGCAAGCCCTCCAGCGCGGCACAGGACGCCGAAGGGGCCGCTTTCACCTTCGACGGGTTCTTGACGAAGTGGAACGATATGGAACGTACGGCCCGCAATGCCCTGTTTACCGGAGAGGGCAGAGAGGCCATCGACAGGCTGGCGCGCATTTCAAGTGAGGTGAAGCGGGCTGGGCGGTACGCCAACAGGTCGAATACAGGGAGCGTTGGGATGACGGGGCTTACCGTCGCGTCGGGCTACGCTGGCTTCCTTCCTTTGGTGGCGGCGTTGGGAACTCAATATGCGGCTGGGCGCTTGTTGGCATCCCCCTCGGTGGCAAGAGCACTCGCGCGGGTAGGAAGCTCAAAGACGCCTGCGGAGAGCAAGTCCGCCATCCGGTCGCTCAGCACGGTTGCGGCGCGCAACCCGGCCTTGGCGAGCGAAATTACGGCATTGCAAGCGCGTCTCGATAGCGCCTTCACGTCACCAGCCACCTCTGCCGCCGCTCAGGAGAACGAATAAATTGGGCAGAAAATACCACCCCGCTGGCAGGAGCATCCAAAATATCGGCCGACGAAGCGGCGAAAGGAACGCTCTCACCTAAGCCAAATCCGCGCTATCATGTAGGCAAGAAGCATCCCGCCCACCGCGCCTCCGGTCAAAAGTCCGACATCAAAGGCCGCATCCCCTCGTAGCCTCAACGCAGCGACTGCTACGCCCGCTAATCCGCCCACCAGTAAAGCACGGTTTTTCATTTCCCGATCTTACCAACTCTACAACGGAGGCGCAATTGAGCCTTTTCATTCCAGCCCTTATGCCCGCGTTGGACAGCAACGGCAATCCGATCAGCGGGGCAACCTGGAGCTTCTACCGCACCGGCACATCGTCGCCGGAGACGGTATATGCCGATTTCGAGCTTGAGACGGAGCTGGGGGCCGTTGTCACCTCCAACAGCAGCGGCAAATTCGTGCCGATCTACCTCGACGCGGCCGTCACCTACCGCGCCGTTCTGGAAGACGCGGACAGCGACACAATAGACGACATCGATCCCTACGATTCCAGCGCCGCCAGCGCGGGTCATGTCCTCGACATGACCGACTTCGGTATCGTCGCCGGGGATGACGACGCCCTGGCTGTTTCCAACAGCGTTGCGGTCGAGGAACTTCTCGCCTACCTCCTCGCCAACAACCCGACTCCCGATACGCTCGGCACCGCCGCGATAAAGGTCATCTCCCCCGCAGGTCATTTCCGTTTCGCCGAACCTTGGGTCGTCAAATGCGCCCTATGGCTTGAGGGGCAGTCCAACGCCCTGTCGCACGGCTATGCCACGCATTTCGACTTCGACAAGGGCGGATTCGAGCTTCACGGAGCCGGCACCGATCATGACGGCGTCGTCAGTCCTCCCACTACCAGCGCGGCCGGGTTCAGGATCGAGAACCTGTTCTGCACAAGCCGGGCGGAAATCGGGTCCGGGCATCACGGCCTCCATGCAGTCACCCGAGGCGATGTCATTCGCTGCACTTTCGGCCTGTTTCCGGGTGACGGGATCAGGATTGAGAGCGAGACCGGCTTCGGGGCGGCGAACAACAACGCGAACAGCTCCCGGATACTCTTCTGTAAGGCGGAGGGCAACGGCGGCAACGGGGTTCATCTCCTCAACGGCGACGCGAACTGCATCGTCACCGATGGCGGCAGCTTCAACTATAACGGCAGCTTTGGCTTGTTCGACAACGCCTTCCTGAGCAACAACCACCGGGGGCATCATACGGAGGGCAACGGGCTCGGTCTGGTCTTCCCAGGCCACAAGATCAGCGCCGTGTCGTCGGCCTGCTACTACCCGGTCACGGCATGGGAGACGGGAGTCGCGATTGCGATCTCGGCGGACGGCAGGTTCCGGACCAATGCCGCCAAGCTTTACCGGCTCCTGCTGGCGGGAGGGGGCAACACCGCGAACGCGCCGACACACACCAACACGGCGGGAGTCTTAGAGGCGGACGGCTATAATTGGGCCTATGTTGGAACGCCGCAGTATCGCCGCTTCCACGTCGCCTTGGGACAGGAGGTCGCCGCCAGCACGACGCAGCCTGGAACCAATACGGCGGTTTGGGTCCCCTACGACTTCGCAGGCGGATCGACCGGAATCCCTCTATGGGTCACCGGCATGACGTGGAAAAGCGGTGGCAGCTATTGCGGCAATACCGCGTCCGGGGCAACGGTGTGGGAAGCTTGCTATGAGGAGCTCGGTCAGCCACCGGCACAGGTCAGGTCACCGGCGATATGGGTAGGCGGGCAGTCGTTGATCAGCGCCTGGAGCACCTGCGTGCAGGTCAAGGCCAGTGCCGGGGCGCTCGCCAATCCGCTTGGGTTCGTAGCCTCGCGCCCGTATCACGACGGCAATCCGTTGATCGTCAATTTGGGGACCAACGTCACCGCAGGCCGGGCCGTGACGATAGGCCACGCAACGCTTCACCCCCAAGCCTTCATTTTCGGTGCGGGCCGGGACACTTATTTCCTTCTGGACGGGCAGGCGTCGAGCTACGCGACATTCACCGGGCCTTTGACGACATTCACCGGAGGACGGGATGCGGCGCAACCGGGAGTTACGAACATTCCCCGGCTTTACCTCGGTGCCGGGACCAACGCCCGCAGGATCGATTACCTCACCGCAGCCCCGACAACGGGCTATCACGCGGCCGGAGAAATCGTGTACAATATCGCGCCCACGTCCGGGGGAAAGATTGGATGGGTCTGCACGGTGGCAGGAACCCCCGGAACATGGGTGACTTGGGGTCTTATCGATTAACCAGAAGGAGACTGACAATGACCGACAAGAGATGGAAAGACGAGCTGGGGGACGAATACGAAAAGCAGTACAAGCGGCCCCTGCCCCAGGATTTTGGCGGCGGCAATGGACCCTCCCCACCTCCCCCTCCGCCAAGCCCGCCGACTCCGCCTGAACCCGATCTCTAAATGCCGACGGAAGAGCTGATCATCTGGACGGTCGTGGCGGGGATTGGGCTCCCCGCCGCGCTCGTCAACCGGACGGCGCTCGCACTGTGCGGAACGTGGGTGCTGGCGGAACTGGTTTGTCGAATAACTGAAACCAACTTACCGATTCCCCTCTACTTCATGCTCGACTATCTAGTCCTGCTGATCATATTCACGAAACCCGAGGTTTGCGATCTATCGCCGTACCGCAGCTTTGCTGATCAGGCGAAGGCGCTGTGGCTGGAGCGCAGCCGAAGCGATGTGGTCGTCGCCGGCATCTTTCCCCTGATGTGGATCGTCTACGTGGTGGACGTCGGGGACTTCTATCGTTGGTGGGCGCTGTGGGGCCTCGTCCAGCTACAATTCTTTGCCGCTGGTTGGGAGGCGTTCGGCCTCTGGACGGCGCGCAGGAAAGTGAGCGACGTGCAACCTCCCGGCCTTTTCAAGCTGGGGCTGGCAGGACATGGGTAGTGAAATCGCGCTTTCCGACATCGGCTCTCCTGCCTCGCTGGCGTCTTTCTTTCTGCTTTTGGGCTGGGTCGTTAGGACGTGGCCTCACTGGAAATCTAAGATCAACGAGGCGCGCAAGATCCAGCTCGATGCAGACGGCGAACGGCTCAAGCAGGCGTTCGATCGCATTCGCGTCCTTGAAGAAGCGCAGAGCGCTGACCGTCGTGAATTCAACGACGCCAGTTCCAACAACCGCCGCGAATTCAACGAAGCAATGTCGGACGAGCGCAGGCGCTGCGATGCCGAGATTGAAGAGGTCCGCCGGGAGACGCGAGAACGCCTTACTGCCCTCGAAGAGGAAAACAAAGGCTTGAAAGCCTCGATCCGGCAAAACAGCAAGTCAACCGCACATATGTTCGGCCGCCCCGGAGATGTCGCGGACAGCACAACCCGGCGGGACAAGGGCGGTGACTGACAGCGTCTCCCTTCGCGAGCATTTCCAAGCCCTGCGAAAAGCGGATCGCCGCTTCGACCAGGAGCGTGACAGGCGCTATGCAGAGGTGGCTCTTGCTCGCGCCGAAGCCCTGCGAATCAAAGAGGCCGGCGACGCGAAGGCGTTGGTTCTGGCGGCGGAAATCCAGAGCTATCGCGACGAGCAGGACAACAAGCTCCGCGAGCAGATCAACTCCGAACGCGGCCTCTACTCGACCAAGGAGGAAATGCGGGCCTCCGAAGACAAGTTCGCCGCGCTGATAAAGCCCCTGGCCGATTACGTGACAGCTCAGATGGGGCAGGCGAAAGGGATCGGGCAGAGCTGGGGAGTCCTGCTTGGTGTGGCGAGCGCCAGCGTGGTTGCGGTCGAAGTGTTCCGGGCTTTGAGCGGGGCTTGAGGGCTTCTTTGCATTTCGTGCAAATAAGGTGGTTGAGGTTGCGGCGGATCGAACCTCGAAGCGTTTTCGATCCTGTACGCGCTCTCCGGCTTCACGGGGCCCCGTTATCCGGTTTCCTGGTATGGGGCGGGAGTCGCCCCGCCGCAACCTCGCACCGACCCTGCCACAATCCCCCGCCCTCGTAAAGCGCTATCGCTTGCCGTCCGAACATGGCATAAGAGGACATGACGCCGCAGATTCCGCATCTCCCTATCGTTGTAGGCGTATCGGCCTTCGTGCTGGCGGGCTTCGCTGCGGTAAGCGCCTACGTTCTCGGCTGGACTGCGGACGAAGTAACCAAGGGCAACATCATCGGGACGTGGCAGAACTTTTGTCTTTTGGTTGTCGGATTCTGGATCGGCTCCAGTTCCGGCGGAAAGGCGAAAGACGCGCCATCCGAAGGCCCTGTTGAAGTGGACGTAGTAAATCCCCCACACAGGCCCGCCAACGTGCAGGAGACACCATGAAGCCCTGCGTCCGATGCGGAGCGCCATCGCGCCACCAATGGCAGTCAGGGGCCGAATGGCTGCCCTTCTGCGCCGCGTGCGATGTCGAGCTTAACGAGGCCGCGCTGAGGTACATCAAGTCCACCGGCATTCCGGTGTGGGAGGCCATGGTCGCCAGCTTCATCATGAGCAAGCCTATGCCTGGTTCCGAACAGTGGCGCGCCATCCTGTGCAACGGCCCGACCGAGGACATTCCCGATGACGATCCGGGGCTGGCGCTGTTTCCCGAGGGCACGCTGGAGGACCGCAAGATCGCGCTGGCGATTGAGCGGGTGAACTCCTGTGACTAAAGTTGGCAGGCCCGCGCTAGGCGTGAAGGCGACGATGGTCCGCCTGTCTCCGGCTGTGCTTGCGCGGATCGACGCTCTGGAGGGGACGGGGAAGCGAGCGGCTTTCATCCGGCGGGCTGTTGATCGTGCGCTGGAGGAACATACCAGTTTCGGCGAAAGGCCGGAAGCGTAGCCGCACGCTCTCTGCGGCACAGAAGAAGACGAAGGAGAAATAGAATGTTGACTGTCAAATACCTGCAAAGCGACTCGTGCGAAACCATCGGTGAGTATGAAGGCGTAACAGCCGAAATCATCGACGGCAGCCGTGTTGTTTACGCGCACAACCAAACATGTCAGACTCAGTTCGGCCCAATTCAGGCTAGTGACCACGCCAATCCGGCCGTCCCCACGGTCTATGTCATGAACCGCTTCGGCGCAACTGTCGCGACCTATCGCCTCTAGGACTATGCCGGAGGGGCAGGATAGGCTCCTGCCCCAAAGGCCACAGGAGAACGCCCATGAAAAGACTCCTATTCCTCGCGCCACTGCTGGCGCTCAATGCGTGCGCCGGGCTTCCCGGACTCGCGCCGCCCTCCGCTCAACATACCGCCGTTGACGAGCAGGCCCTGAAGCGCTGTGAGCAGACGTACAAGCTCACCCGCACCGCGACGGAGGCTATGGTCGATGCGAACCTTATCGTCGGGATACGCGCCGTTCAGGCAGCCAAGCTCGACACGGAAGCCTATGGGCTTCTGATCGGGTGCCGCACCGCGTACCGCCTCTTCAACACGGCTGAACTTATCCGCGCCGCCGACGAGATGGACAGCAAGTCCGACGAAGCTACGAAGGGAAATGAATGATGCTTACGCTCGCAACCGTGCTCGGCGCTTTGCCGACCCTCATGCAATTCGTCGGACAGGGAAAGGGCATGTCCTCCCTGGTGGGCGAGATCGTCGGCGGGTTCAAGGATCGTCCCGAGGATCAGGCCCGCCTTCGCGCCGAGATCGAGAGGCTGGCGAATGAGAATGACGAAGGTCACTCTCGCCTCCAGCGTAAGTTGGCGGACGCTGCACGCAGGTAGCAGTTGAAGTCGCCGGCGAACTCCGATCTTCAGAGACTCCTTCGGACTGGAAACCGCTACAAACCCCATGCCGCCTAATTGTGAGGGGATCGAGGGCAAGTTCTACGGTCCCGATCCAGTGCTGTCGATACTCACGCAGGTCCTTTTCTCGTTCTCGCACACCTGGTTTTTTGAGCTCAGGCGCGAGATACACATAGACGGGCGGAGGAGGGCTGGGGCTAATCAGCCGCCATTCGTCGGGAGCCATGCCTGGGTCCAACCACACATCCATCCCGAAAACCTTGCCGATTCTTCCCATACCTTCTCCTATAGCACCTTATCTGAGGGAGGTGAAACGCGGAGGGCGGATCTCAGCCGGTCACGTGATTCCTCGACGTGTCTATCAATAGCGCCGCCGATGTTGCTCCTCGGCGTGAGAACGAAATCGACTCCAGCCCTCTTCAGCGCTTCCCTCAGCCTATCCTCATGATCGGGAACGCTGGGCCAAGGCGCATAGCACCAGGAGCGGTGGACGAGGGGGGCGCCTGATTTGCCGCAGGCGGGGCATACACGGACGTCTTCTGTCTCTTCGTGGAGGGGATGGAGATCGAGCGACGATAAGCGATGATGTCGCCGGGGAAGCCCGTAAAGTTGTGTTGCCATTCCCACCCGAACAGAGCGTCGATGCGCTCGGCTTTTAGCGTCGAGCCATCGTTAAGCTTGACCTCGCCATGCGTGTTCGGCCCGACAGGGCACGGATCCCCATGATGCTCAATCCAATCTCCATAAACCCGCTCTACCGCCTCCTCGTCCGGTAGAGATAGATGCGACGGGGCGCGTTCAATGAAGGCGATGGCTTCGGCCAACTCCTCCGCCCGGCGCTCGCGTAGATCGGCGAAGGCGTTGTGCCCCTCTTCTCGGTCGTCCTCGACCTCAGATCGAATGACAGCTTCGAAGCTCCGCAAGTTTTCCACCAGCGTCTCCCGCTCCTCCGGTAGAGCCGGGGTGGCGCGGGTGTTCCAGAGCGCGATGGCCGCTTCCTCGGTATCAGCACCAAAGGTCCGAACGCCGCACGCGCAAATAACCCTCCAGTGCTCGCTACGGGTTGAAAAGCCTGGGAGCGGCATCGTCGTTGAACAGCACCATGGATTCGGACACGCCAGCAGTTCGGTCTCAGCGGGCATTGGGAATCTCCTCGCGGGAGGGCTTCGCACAGGGCGGTAGGCCGAAATGCTGGGGCTGAGGCCAATCAACCTCAGGGTCGCCACGCTGCCAGGAACGGAACAGGCTGAGCTTCCACTCTTCGCGCCGACTCATATATTCGGTGCCGTCTGTCAGATGGAAGCCGTGCTCGGGACGTCCCTCGTTGAGCTCCGGATTCGCCTCCTCTAAGAAGGCGAGGGCGGCCCGCACGTGCGCGATCTCGTCCTGCATCATCCGTAAGAGGTCGCCGCTCCAGTGCTGACGAGCGCCATTGCTGCCCATGAGCTTGCCGAGTACGGTTGCAAGCTCGCTTTGCTCTTCGAGAACCTTGCCGACGCCGGGCCAGTGTTCCGCGCCGATTCCATAGGGACCGGGCTCGCTGAGATCGATCCTCATTCCCCGCCTCCCCTCTTATCGGTGGACTCGTCTTGGCATTCGTCGCAGCGGGCCGTTTCAGTGGATCGAGTCCGCGTCACCCTGTGGCCACACTCCAATTCGAGTGCCCACGCTGACCGGTTGCTCAAGTTGAGTCGCGGGTGGGCCGAAACAACCTTGCGCACGATCCCGCTCATTTCGCCCCCTTATCGGTGGGGAGAGAGGATGCCTTGAGCCTGTGGCGACTGTTCTTTTTATGAATCTGATGACACTTACGGCAAACACGCGACATCACCCCTTTGTAGATCGGCAGCGGATAAACGCGCGTGTTGACCTCGTCATAGGGATGACCGCGTATGCAGTGCGTCTTCGCTGCATGTATCGCCGTGACGGACTTGCTGTGGGGAGCCAGTGTGTTCTCGGTGATGGTGGTTACCCGTAGGTGCGCCGGGTTGACGCATGAACGGTTGCAACAGAGGTGATCGACCACCATTCCAGCGGGGATTTCCGCCCCATCTGCAATGGCCTTGGAAATCCTGTGGACTGCCATCTGCTGACCCAAGATCGCGGCGCGACCGTAACCCCCGCTTTGCTTGTGTCCGAGCCATTCCCAGCAGTCGTCAGGGCCGCCGCAACGCACGCGGCCCCAGAACCGTGACAAGGCTGAGGGATCAGTCATAACTTGCGTGGCGCGGATCACGGCGCTTCCCCTTCCGGCTTATCGGATGCAGGGGTGGCGGCTAGGGCTTCATGGACCGCGTGAAGCTGGTCGAATGTGATCGACGCGAGAGCTTCGAACGCCACCTCTTTGGCCGTGTCCTCGCGGGTGAGCTTCGTGTCGTCGGTCATGGCAACGGCATCCTCCATGTGATTTCACTGAGCATGTCGGCGCGGAGGCGCAGCTTATGCATCTCCTCCGCGCGGTTCGGCTGAACGTCGTTCGCATAACATGCGTAAAGTTGCTGGGCGAGGCTGTGCATCTCGCGCAAGGCAGCGACAAGATCGGCTTTTGTGGGCTGTTTTCCGCTCATACCACCTCCACTTTAGGCAAATCCTCGCCGGTCAAATCCTCTATGATGCCCCGAAGCCTTCTAGCCTGACGCGCTACCTCCGTGGGCTTCAACACCAGCGTTTCCATGTCGCCAAGGATACGGGAGGCGCGTTTGCGGAGGGCTGCGCGGTCCCGTTTGTGGAGGCGGGGGGCGGGGTGAATGGGGTTGGTCATTCCTCCACGCTTTCGATGAAAATGCAGGAGCGCTTCGTGATGATTTTGTGGATTTGGACATACCCGCGAAAGCGCTTGGCGGCCACTCTCGCGTCGGCGAGACTCGCAAACTCCTGAGAGGGATATGCGATCATCCCGCCGCGACGGGGAACGTGAAGCTCGTAGTGAGTTTTCGATGCTGGCTTGGACATTTTAACGGCTCCCCGTTTCAGTGGAAGGCCTTCCGGCCCGATGCGTCATGTATGCGCCTGATTTGCGATGTCGTCAACAGTTTCTGCGCCTCGTCGCGAGCGAGTTCGTCATTGATCCAATCGACCAGAACGCGGGCCCCTCGGCGGGGCAGACCGTGCTTAACGTCGCGAAGCCGAATGCGGTGTGTCATGTCGTCTCTCCTTGCTCTCGCGCTTCCCGAACCAAGTCTGCTGCTGGAACGCCGGTCCAGTGGCTCAAGACGTTGCTGACGCGATCCAACCAGCGCGATCTCTCCGTTTCCGTCATCCGTGCATCCGATGTCGAGCGAGGCTTGAAGCCGATCACCTCGCCCTTGTGGTTCTTCAAGTCCTCGCCAAGCCGGAGCTTTTGCTTTAGGACAAGGTGCAGGGATTCGGCGTCCCATGGGCTGTCGGTCCTGTCCTGCAACACGCGGCTGGCGACGTGGAGCAAAACCCAATAAAAAGCCCGCCGTTTCTGGTTTCGCGTGACCTTGCCGAGCTTTATCGTGACCGTCTCGCCTTCCTTCAGGTGCCCGATGGCCTCCTCGCAAAAGCGATTGGCGGGACGAAGGCTTCCGAGTACCTTGCGGGCGAAAAGGGGGGCGGCTTCTGTCATCTTCACATCGCCTCCGCAATGGCCAAGATCAGCACAATCAGCAGCCCGATAGCCATTCCACAACCGAATGTCGGATCGAAACCGGCTCCACGATCTTCACGCATCGCCTTCCCCCCTCTTTGGTATGAGGTAATCGTCGGCCATCTTCTTTCTCCCTCGCCGTGGCTTTTCGACCTTCGCCAAGAATTGCTCATTGTTGGTTGGCATTGACGGGCTCCAAGAGGGCGCGAATGTGGTGCGCAACGACACCTGCATTGAAGTTGTCGGCAACAATGGCGCTCGCCTCCAGAGCCTCGCGCTGGGCTTGCTCGATTGCGGCGAGCGCCTCCGAAGTTGACGACCAGTAGTCGCGCTCCTCGGCCTCACTCAGAATATCCTCAGCCTTTCGTATCGGCATATCTTTCCTCCCAAAGCCTGTCAGCCTCCGCCAACAAATCTATGTCATGCTCGCGGTAGAACCCCCTATGCCCGAGATCGTGAACCGAAACCCGTCCTGGACTGTCAACGCGATGGTGGATCGGGCAGAGTGGGGAAACCCGTTGATGCGACCGCGCGAGGATTCCGGCCTTATTGGCGTAACCGCGCACATGGTGAATCTCCGCCGTCGCGCCGCAAACGAGACACGGCATTTGCGCCACCCTGTCCAGATGCGCTTTCTCCTCCGCTGTGGGCCGGGCGCGAGGCTTGACGCGGAATGGCGTTCGGCGGAGCATCACGCGTTTTCCAACTCGCTCCTGCGGGTGTCATATTCCTTCTTGAGGAAGTCGAAGGCGGTATCCGACGCGCCCTTGATCATTTCCAAATCTAGCTCGCTGTCGCTCCAGGTCAGCCCAAGCTCGACAAGGTCGTTGGCCGCACGAATGCGTTTGCGAAGCGCGCCGGCAAGTTTCTGGAGATCGGTCTGGTGTTCGCCCTTACTGGCGATTTCCACGCCCTTTTTGTCCGGATCGTCATTGTCGCCGGTCGGGATCATGAATAGGCCCCTGAGAAGCTGCTTGAGCGCGTAGGACTGCGCTGAGCCCGCCGACTGCGCTCCGGTGGCCTGAACGGTCACGCCCTTGAAGATGGGGCCGTAAGCCTCTCCATCGGCGTGAACCAGGGTGAAGGCGAAGCGCGCGTTCCACATGACCGTGGATTTGCCGTCTTTTTTGGTGACCTCCTGTGTTTCGGCGTCACGCGCTTCATTCGGGATGATGAACAGCCCGGCGTCGGCGCAATGCCCGCGAACATGCTCAAGGAAATCGTCAATGGACGCGTAATCGTATCGCGCTCCGCTGTCGTTTCGCTTATGCTCTTTCCCGAGAGTTCCGAGCGCCTTCATTACCGTGATGACGGCGGTGGCGATTTTGGGCGGGAACAGATAGTCCTGAGGATCAGAAGCCATTGGAAATCGTCCTTTGAAATGGGGTGCAGGCGATTGAGGAAGCGCATGGGATTGAGGGGGTAAAGACGCGGGCTGTCGGTGCGTGGCGCCCATTCGCCGCGCCACCATTGATCGGACAGAAGCTCCCACGTATCCGGGTCGCGCTCGCCGTCTTCAAGCCATACGCGGACGGGAGCCCAAGGACCGAAGGCGCGAAGCTTGACCCGAAAATATCCCTCGGACAGTTCATCTATCACCTGCCGCCTCTTGAAGCTTGGCGACCTTGGCGCTAAGATGCTCGACCGCGTAGGCGAGTTCGGAAATCAGCCCTTCAGACCAGAGCCGTTGCGGTGCGACCTCGATAAAGCCGACGCGCTGAACGACATGGGTCACGTCATCGGTAAGCTGCTCGACCAAGCTAGCCTCCAGCGCCGTTTGATGCGACGAAATCACTGCGGTCATCGTTTCGCTCCTGTCTGGCGATAGAGGGAAGGGGTCATGCGCGGTATTCGAGAACGTATTTCTTCGCCTCTTCCTTGGTCATTTCCTTGCCGGACCAGTCGTTTGTGATCGACCCGTTCACGGCGTCGATAAGTTCGCACAGCGCCAACTTCTGCTCAGGGCTGTCTGCCTGCGCCATCGCATTCATTGACATGCCGCCCTCTGCGTATTTCCGGGCGGCGGCTTTGCTCGCTTCGCTCTTCAGGTCCCAGCCCTTGAGCGTTCCCCATTTCAGCGCAAGATATTCGGTGGTCTCCGGAGCTTTATCGGTATGGGATGGATCAGTCATCGGGGTTCTCCGGAGACTCTTGCACGAAGACTCGCAGCGGTAAGCGCAAGGGCAGGGGTGGCGGCCGCCCCTTGGACAACAGGCAAAAGGAGCCAATCGTTCGGGTCGTAATCGGGGTGATAGAGATCAACCACTCCCGGCGACGCACGAAAGTCCATCAGCGCCTTCCATCCTTCCGGCACTAGCGTCATCGCAGCGTCGAGAGAGGAGGTGTAGGGGAACGCTTTCGGCCTCTCGGTCGGGGTAGCGTTAGGACCGAAGCCCCAACCGCGCCAATCGGCGGCATAGTCATTCGGCAGGTCAAGACAGTCTCGAATGTCGGCGTCGAGTTGAACGTCCGGCCCAGCCGCACCTTCGACACGCTCAGCCAAGGCGTCTTCGGAAGTCTGGATATGGGGCTTGTCAGTCATGGCGTGGGTTCCTTGCGTTAACGGTCGGACGCGGGATTATTCTTCCATCTCAGGCTGGTCGCAAAGCGGACAGCGGTCATGCGGAGGCGAGCGAAATGCCAGCTTGTCGGCTTTATTCGCTCTGCGGGCAAACGTGATGCGGTAAATGCCCCCAGCAAGGCGAGGCCCGCCGTCCTGATAGATGAAGGCGATAGTTCGGTTCGACAGATGAGCCGAGAACGCCATCGCCTCGTAACTGTCTTCACTCGCGCCGGAAGTTTCGGTATCGGTGGTTTCAGCCATCATCGCTCTCCTAAGCGTTCGGTGGACGAGACAGATACTCGGCGAGCGCGGTTGCCGTTTCCTCGTCAACAGCTTCGGTTAGGTCCGCGAAAGGGAAGCCGAGCGATATGCTCGTCCGCCCATCGGCCTTGTGGACAGGAAGGGGATCTACCCATATCCGCCGCCCTTCCGCTCGGAAGGTTCGTCCGCCAAAGCCACTAGGGGCTGGCGCATCGGGAACTGGGGCGGTATTGGCTTTCTCAGTCATCGTTCGCTCCTCAACAGCGTTCGGCGGTTAGGGTCGGTCGGGGGCGCTCATCCCTCCGTCCGGCCCGTATCTTCTAGCACGGAAGGGGTGGGGGTGCTAGGAATAACGGCCAGGAGTTCAGCGCGCGCGCGCGCGTAAGCGTCGTCATCGCCATCAAGGGCTGCGTCAACCATCCGCCCATAGGCATCCCACCCGATGGCCAGCGCGTCGATCTTTGCCGCAAGCTCTGGCCACGGCTTGAAATGGTCATCCATTAGGGGTGTCCTCCGATGAAGGTTGGGTGATATGGTAGCCAGTTCCATTTCCGGTCAGCCGCCACTTGCGAGCGCGGTTGACGGCCATTTTGCGCTGGAATGCTTCCGCGAAGCCCGGCATACGGCAGAGGATGATGACAACATCGACCGCTTCGATGGTGCGGCTGACATCATCTCGTGCGTCGAGCATTTCCTGCCACTCTTCCCACGCGCGGTCGATGATGCTATGCGGAGTGGCTGGGCCGAATGTTTCGTCGCACCACGCACGCACAGTCTCGAAAGTCTCGCGCTCCATCACAACCTCCCCACAAAATAGAAGAATACCCCAGCTATACACAGCATGGCCAGAGCGGCGAGGGGTTTATGCCAGCGGCGAATCATGGCCACTTCCCGGTGGCAGCCCGAAAGCACGCATGTGCCCGGCCTGCGCAATAGCCCGAGGCCCACACAAAAATCACCACAACAGTAGTCATAGCAAGTCCGAGCATCTATTCCTCCTCATCATCATGTCGAGTTGCAGTAGAAGGCCATCCGCCCTCGCCGCCGCACTCTTGACATTCCACGTGCGAGAATGTGCCCATCTCGGCAACTTCTCCTTCACCGCCGCACATGTCGCAAACGGTCCAATCCTCGCCCCATTCGGCGATGTTGTGAGCAAGGGGGGTCATGGCAGCTTCGCGGCCACAATCCGCCATTCGATGGGGTTGCCTTCTCGTCCTGAGGCGCCGCCGTCGAACGCTTCGACCTCGCCCATCTCTTCAGCGGCCCATAAATGACGGCGGGCCGTTGCTAGCGAAAGCCCGGTCCAATCCGAGACTTCGCGGGTCGTGCGACACCCAATGCCTCCCTTCTCGGCATCGCGCTTGGCGGCGTGACGAAGACAGTCTAGCACAGCGCTCATCCCTTCCTCCTCGCTCTATATTCCTCATGGGCGACCTCGTTCAGGTCTATTGCCCGGCGGTCCAGAGGACGAAGGCGGGCGCTGTCGGCAATCAAAGGTTCAGCGGTTGACTTTGCCTCCGGAGACTCGACACCAACGAAGGTCATGCTCGCGAAACAGCAGAAGTAACCTTTCTCGGCGATGCCGGCCGGAACTTTCATTTTCGTTCCGCACGTCTCGCAGCGCCAACACGCAATGTTATCGGGACGGGCGCTGTCGGATACGATGGGCTGGCGATCAGTCATTGAGCATATCCCGAATGTTGGTGACTGCTTGCCGATTGGCGCGGTCGATTACGCAGGTTCCGCCCTCGCCGGCAGAGCTCATGCGACACAGCGGGCAGGGCTTGTCGCCTGCCGGATATGGCGGCCGGAAGAAGGGGCATGCCCTCTCGGCGTGCACTACGGGCTCAAGCGCCTCGACCAGTTCCGCGATCAGTGCAAAGGCGTCGGACATCTCATCTCTCCGTAGTTAAAGCTGGGCGGGTTCGCGTCGAAGCGCCGCAGCTTCTCGGCCGAGATCGACAACGCGATACATCGCAGCGGAGCGCTTACGTTCCAGCGCGGCGATTTGCGCGGTGACTTCCGCTATCCCCGCCTCCTCAAGGTCGATAAGCTTCGGGATTTCGGCCAAGCGTACCTTGCGTTCCAGATCGTCCATCGTCACTCTCCATCTAAAGCTGGTGGGCGTCAGGATTGGACCTGCTCGGAAAGCTCGTTGCACTCAAACTCAACATCCCGCAAAGTGGAAATGATGTCGTCGGCGCGGCGGTCTTGGGTGTTGGTAAGGCGGTCGCAAAGCTCATCTATGCCGATAGCGACGTCGGTCAGTGTTTCCGCGAACGCGCGATCACGAGCAGTCATTGCGGCACCGCACGAAGCTCAGCGGCAAGCCTGTCAGCGCGGCGCGTCAAATCCTGCGCGCGCCTATTGCGCCCGTCGAGATAGGCATAGCGAGCATCCGACCGAAGACGGTCTATCTCGCGCTCTATATGGTGGGGGACGGGCATCGTTCGGCTCCTTTGCTGTTGCCCCATAATACACGCCGGGTTTATCCCGTCAACCCCTCCCGAAAGAAATATGTTGCAGTCCTAAACCGCCCGTGTATATAGGAAGCATGTCCAAGGTTCATGCAGACTTGATCGAGGCCGTTGGCGCAGAGCTTGTCCGCCGCCAGTTCGGGCTAACTCCGCAGCGGCTGTACAACTGGAAACAGCGCGGAATACCGTTCACTCACCGCCCTGCCTTGGCGCAACTCGCAGCACTGTGCGGACAGCCTGTCCCGGCAGATTTCCTCACCCCACCCCCGAGGCCCGCATGACCCAAGACATGCCCCGAGCGGCGAAAGGCTCGTTCCCCTATCCTCCGGGATTGCGGCTTATTGCGGGTCCGGAATATTGGGACACCCGCGCTCGCCTCCTGCGGGAGATGTGGAAACGGGCTGATGAGGTCGTCTTTGAACGGCGAGGTCGGAAGCCCATCTCCATCCCAAACGGCGCAATCGCCGCCTACCTAGCCGGGGATAGCGTGGCCGTCGTCGCCGAGGAACACGGCATCAATTGCGAAACCCTGCGCCGTCACTTGCGACAAAGAGGCATCGCCAGAGGCCAGAAACAAGTGCCGCTTTCGGTTGTCGAAGAATATCAGGCTGGCGCGACCATTACCAGCCTTGTGGCCAAGTACGGCCTTTATCCAGCGCTTATTTCGCAGGCGATCAAAGCCGCCGGCGTATCCGTGGCGCGTGGTCCGCGTTACGAATTGGAGCGCGAGCAAGACTTCGCCCGCCGCTACCTGGCAGGTGAAACCCTCAAGCAGATTGGCGACTCCTACGGCATATCCAGAGAGAGGGTGCGGCAGGTTCTGAAGAGGGCTGGCGTGAAGTCGCTCGGCTTTCGTCCCAAAAACCGCCAGAAGCCCCGCCCGCTAACCGATGCTGAGCAGGATGCTGTGAGGTTGTACAGCGAAGGCGTCCGCAAAAAGGAAATCGTAGCGCGCACAGGGGTTGGCTATAATCGCATTACCACCATGATTACGAAACTCGGCATCAAGAAAGGTCACGGCTTTTGGCTAACGCGACCCGACGACGAGGAACTTACCGCCACCATCGCCAAGCTTTACCTGTCGGGCATGGGCTCCGCTGAAATCGCCCGGCGTGTGCCACAGATCAACAAGTCGGAAACCGTCTACTACTACCTCAAGAAGGCTGGCGTGCCGGCCCGAGGAAGGCGCAAATGAATCCGAGCGGACTCCCCCAACCCCGCTCAGAGGGCGCTACTGCTGGCAGCGGCGCTTTGCCCCATAGAGATGCGAACGATTTTGACCTCGTAAAGGTCTCAGGCGCGGCGAAGCGGAGGGCTGGCGAGCAAAGGCACCCTACATTCGATCCTTGCTTCAACGAAGCGGTGAAGCGGCACTCACACCATGCAGTCCATCACCATTTGGCAATTGCTTGGTTTCGAGGTTTCGATATGCCTCACGAGGCTGACTGGATTCGCAGCGTCGCAAAAGTCGATGCCGCATGACTGGCCGCATTTCCCGCAATCCTGAGATGATGGGCGGCGCTTACTGCATTCGCGGTCAGCGCATACCGGTCTGGACGATAAAGGGTTGCGTGCGCGGCGGATGGTCGAACGCGACGATCCTATCCGAATACCCCACTCTCACGCAAGCCGACATTGACGCGGCGCTAGCGTTTCGGAGGAGATCCTGATGGCCTATTTCCCCAACGGCACTTCCGGCATGATCTATGAGGAGGAATGGTGCGCCAACTGCATTCATAGCGGCCCGGGCGTCTCCTGCAACGTCATGCTCATACACAATCTTTTCAATTACGACCAGTGCGAGGATGACGAGCGTGGCAAGGCGGTGGAAGCAATCCTAGACCTTCTCATCCCGCGCACCAAGGATGATCTAGGCGCGGAGCAATGCAGCATGTTTCGCGCCAAGGTCGATGCGGAAGCCGAGGAAGCGGAACTCCGTCGTCTCGCCGAGCAGCCGCGAAAATATGCCGCCGCAACCAAGCTATGCGAGATCGAGGCATGACCGCTCAATACGCCGCCCTCTCTGAAGCGGAATCGCGCATTGTCGCTCAAGTCATCGCCGACCGAAGGCAGAAATGCGTTGACGCCTTGTTGCGCGTGCTTCGCTCGATAGCCGAGGATTCGCCTGTAACCGAACCGAAAACCTACAGCGGAGACGATGCCTTGCTGAACTACGAGTCGGGTTACGCAGACGCGCAGTGGGAGGCTGGCGAGGCGGCGCGAATGGCGTTGGAGGAGTGGGAAGCCAATGAATAGCGGCCATCAATACGCCGCCGGTTGCCCAATATGCGGAGACCCTGAAGCATTCCCGATTTGGGTTGATGCGTGGGGGCCGCCATGGGGATGTCCTAACGACCTTGAACGTAAGGATGGCATCTGTCCAGAGCAGATTGAACGCGCCCGCCGAGAAGCTGCATGGAGGCGAGATTATCCAGAGGCGTTTGACGGCAACGGGGTCATTCTCCCCGGCGGCCTTGTTCACATTCTAGAGAGGATAGCTTCGTGATCCAATACACCGCCGGTTGCCGAATGCCTTCAGACGATGGAATCTCGCGCCGTGACAAGGAACAGAGAACCGAGGCTGAAATCGCCAACGAGCGCTTTGTAGAGGCTCTGTTGCGGTGTATCAGGAATGGAGGGGCGGGGTGAGCGACGCAGACTTGATTCGCGACTACCTAGAATCGTTCAAGCGAGCTCCGTTTGACAGCCGCCCGGATGGATCGGGCTTGGACGATGGCCCCTATCTGCCCGGCTGCGCTCCTCGGAAGAAGCCGAAGGCGAAGGACCCATCCGAGATAGCCGATATCCGCGCCAGAGCATGGGCGACACGCCGAGCTAAGTATGGCCCGTGTGGGCATCGCGGGAGCTACGCACGGTGAGCGACATCGTTTTGCCTTGGCCGCCTGCTGCGCTTTCGGGTCACAACAGCGGAAGCTGGCGGAAGCGAAGCGGCCTAGTTGCAGCTCATAGAACGTGGGCGAGAATGGCCACGTTGGCCGCCAAGCCCGCCGTTCCTGAGGTTGGCGACATTCGCCTTATCGTCGCCTTCTATCCTCCGAACCGGCGCGGCGACCGTCTGAATTATTCCAATCGCGCCAAGCCTTATTTCGATGGTATCGCCGACGCATTGAAAATCAATGACCGCCGCTTTGTCCCGAGCTACGTCTATGGCGAGCCGGAACGCGGGGGCAGGGTCGTCATAAGCGTAGAGCCGCCTATTGCACCCGTCCCCAACCTGTGATTAAAAGGCGGACGGCGCGGATCGAAACGCAGAACGACCCGCCGCCGCCCTAAACCTAGCGGAAAGGACCCGCCATGTCTGATACCAGTTCTAGCCTCGATATAGCCACGGCTCAAGAGGGTATTGATCCGACGCGACTGAAGCGCGCCTGCGCGGTTCTTGATGAGGTCATGGATGAGCCAATTGATGGGCCGTGGGAAAACCACCTAGAGCGCTGCGCTCTTGCTGTTCTGCAAGCCTATCGACGCGACCAATGATTCGCCGCTCTAGCCCAATTGGCAGAGGCAAGGGGCTTAAAACCCCGACCAGTCTCGGTTCAAATCCGAGGGGCGGCACCAACCAAAAAGGTTCGGCCATGTCTGACGATGTTTCTAGTCAAGTTGCGCCTGCGGTTCAAGGGGGGAAGCTATACACCATCGCCCTAGATGGCTTTGAGCCACACAGTCGCATCGCCGACACCGCCGGTAAGGCGCGCTGGGCTGATTTCTGCTGTGCTAGGGAAGCTGGCTATTTCCAAGGCCGCGATGGTTTCCGCGAATATCTCAGTCGAGTAGTCACACTGCACCACGGCAATGCTCCATCTCCCACCTTGCAAGGGACAGGAGCCTCCCCCAATGCCTAACGATACCTCCTACGAGCCCTGCCCGACATGCGGGCAATACAACCACTCGATAGGCGAGGACGCGTTGGCGGAAGCCTTCATGTATTTTCAGTCGATGTACGTCCACCCCGTTAGCGGACATCCGATGGGCCACAACTTTCATGAAAAGACGCGAGACGCGGCGCAGATTCTGATGGCCGCAGCGAGGAATGTCAATGGCTGACGATGCCTCCACAGACCGGCCAAGGCGTGTTTTGGTGTGCGGCGGGCGGAACTTCATTTGCGGTGATATCGTCGTGGAAACGCTTAAGAGGCTCAACCCCTCTGTGGTGATCGAGGGAGGGTCGCGAGGTGCCGACACCTATGCGGGCTTATGGGCGAACTGCTGCGGTATTGAGCGTGTGACGTTTCGAGCCGATTGGGCAACCCATGGTAAGGCCGCCGGGCCAATTCGCAACCAAAAAATGCTCGACGAAGGGGTTCCCGATCTTGTGGTGGCCTTCCCAGGAGGGAGGGGTACGGCAGACATGGTGGCGCGGGCTACGAAGGCCGGTGTGCCCTGTCTCGATCTACGGACCTCCTAATGCCCCCTCCCCAATCCATAAACGACCGGTCCATGCTTCGGCTCGCAACGGTTACATTCTACGGCCAGGAGGAATGGCTGATCAGGAAGGGGCTGTTGCCGGGGCTGTTGATCTATAAGGACATAACCTGTGGGCGACTGGTTTCTGTTGGTGAGATACAAGCGGCCGTGGCGCTGTATTTCAAGCTTCCAGTCCGTGTGATGAGCGATGGCAGCCGCTACCGTGAACACGCTCGCCCTCGGCAGGTCGCCATGTATCTGTCCAGACAGCTTACCCCTATGTCGCTTCCGGAGATTGGCCGGCGCTTCGGGCGCCGCGACCACACCACCGTCATTCACGCCATCCGCCGGATCGAAAAGCTGATGGCCGAGGGTTCAGAGATCGCGCTGGCGGTGCTGACACTGAAGAAGGAACTGGAGGCGTGACCGCCGGCATCAAGAGGATGCTTGCCGAACGCGAGCAGGTTAAGGTTGCGAAGGCACGCATCCCACCCGGTTCGCCGAGCCCTGAAATTCTGGCTATGATCGACCTGTCGGCGGAATTCATCGACGCCGGCTGTCCTCCGAATAAGTGGCCTTCCTCAGCAAAACTTAAGGTGGCCTACTTTGCCATGTGCAGCGGTCAGACAGGGCCTAATCGCGCCAAAGACTTCATCCTCAAGATGCTTGATCGCGCCAGAGCACGCTTCATCGCCGGCTTCCATCCCGACCCATGGCTGGGCGATGTGCCGAGGAAAGAGGCGTGACTGCCTACGGCCCCACCGATCCAATATGGGCGCTACTGGCGGGCTTGCATTCTGGACATCGATGTGGCTTATAGAGCGGGCGGGCGAGCCGAGCGCGACTGACCGAAGCGCTACAGGCCCGCCCTGACTTTGGCTGAGAGGAGCCGCCGCTATGACTGATATACGAGTCCCGCTGTCGGTGCGCAAGATAGCGCGGTGAGTAATCCCTACCATATTGAAGGCCCAGCGCTCATCAGCTTCAGTGGTGGGCGCACGTCCGGCTATATGCTGTGGCACGTCCTCGACGCGCACGACGGGAAGCTGCCTAGCGACGTGCATGTCGGCTTTGCCAATACGGGCAAAGAGCGTGAGGAAACGCTCCGGTTCGTCAACAACTGCGCCACCCGTTGGGCGGTGGATGTGCGCTGGCTCGAATACAGAAGCGGTGAAGAGCGTTTTGCTGAGGTGGCGTTCAACTCGGCGTCCAGGTGCGGAGAGCCGTTCGCCGCTATGATTGAAAAGTACAGCCGCGTTCCGAATGCTTTCACCCGGTTTTGCACGGGCAAGCTCAAGGTCGGTGTGATGACCGACTTTATGAAGACGGAGGGGTTTGGACGGTGGACAAGCGCCATCGGCTTACGCGCGGACGAGATGCGACGTGTGCTGAAGGCAGTCGAGCGCAATGAAAATAGATCAGAGCGGTGGACTGAGGCGATGCCGATGGTCGAGGCGCAAGCTCGTCTGCCGGATGTTGCAGCATTCTGGGACCGCCAGCCATTCGACCTTGAGCTTGATCCGGGAGAAGGAAACTGCGACCTCTGCATGGTCAAGTCGATAGCTCGGCTGAAACAATCCATCCGGTCGCGGCCTGTTTGTGCAAAGTGGTGGATCGACCAAGAGCAAAAGGTAGGTGGGGAGTTCATCAACGGTCGTAGCTTCTCCAACCTCGTCCGCGAAGTTGGGACCCAACCACTTCTACCGTTGGACCCTGAGTACGAGGCTGAGCATGACGCTGAGTGCGGCCTATGGTGCGCGAGATAACCGGCATGATTGGCTCCTCCACCTTGGAAGCAATGATCGCCGCCGGGCTTACTGGCGAGCAGATGCTTGATATTGTGCGCGGAATAGAAGCCGACGCCAAGCCGAAGGACCGCACAGGCGCAGAGCGGCAAGCCCGCCACAGAGACAAGATGAGGGCAGAGCGTGACGCCGTAACGCGTGACATAACGCGTGGCACCGTAACGGCAGCACCTTCCCCCCTTGCCCCCCCCCTAAAAAGCCCCCCGGACCCCCAAAAAATAACCCCCCCTATATCCCCCCAACCCATTGTTGTTGAGACGCGCGATCCGTTCGACATTTTGCAGGACGTGATAGAGGTGATTGCCGACGATGTGAAGAAGAAACTCCCCGCTCCGGTTGGGGTTGATCGGGGCCAGTGGACGGCGTTTCGAAAGCAGCGGAAAAAGGCACTTACCGATAGAGCCTATCTGATGATTTGTAAAAAACTCAGTACGTTGGCAGAGGACGGCTGGCCGCCCGGCGACATGATCGACCGTGCTATCGAACGGGGCTGGGAAACCGTTTTCGAACCGAAGGACAACCGAAATGGACTTTCACGACAACCCGCTACTCCGCCTGGCAACAATCTCCGGGGATCTCGACCGGACCCGTGCGTTGACATGCTCAGAGCTGCCAACGCCGAACTCGCGGAGGAAGCCGCCGGCCGCCATTCAGGCGCTAGTGGCGAAGCTTGGCTTGCGCTACCGTCCATCGGTTCAGGCTGACCTTGAGGCCCACGCCGGGGCGATTGCGCTGCTTGCTCAGGACCTCGCCGACATCCCGCCGGATTTGCTTGATCGGGCGATCAATCAGCACGTCGCCCGAAGCCCCTACCTACCGAAGGCGAGCGACCTGATCGCGCTGGCGCAGAGCTACGTCCCGAAAGCCGGAAAGATCGACCAGCAGGCGATTTGCGACCGAGGCAACGCGCATCTACTGACGATTCCCCGGCACGATGTCTGTTGGCGCGTCGAGGACGGAAGGGCGAAGCTGGACTGGATTTGAATGACGCGCCGAACGAAATCTCACAAGGAGTTGAGTGGATGAGGATCAATGTTTACAGTCAAGAGCTGACCGACGAAGTTCAGGTGGTCGAGAAGACGAGCAACACCGGCCTCGTTTACAGCGCCGTCATGCTGATGCTGCACAGCAGCGACCGGCTTCACCATCCTCCGCATGACGACGACCGCAGCGCGGTTACGTTCTGGCTTCCGAAGTCGAGCGAACGGCGCGAGTCCTTGGCTGGCGCATTCGAGGAGATGGCTCGCCGGGTTCGCGAGGCAAGGGTTGAAACAGGGTTGGACTGATGATCCGATTGCCCCCGATTAACCTACATGCTAATCTCAACAGGAGGTGACGGATGAATATGCGGGACCGAATTGCTAAGCGCCTTTACGATCACTGGCGCGAAGAGGACGTCGGAAACGAGTATGTCGAATGGGAGATTTTGCCCGACAAGCAAACGTGGCGCGACCGCGCCGACGCCATCCTTGACGCTCTCTCCGGTCCGGATGAAGCGATGATGGAGGTTGGAATCAAAGTCGGCGGAGTCACAAGCCTCGCCACATATCTTGCCATGATAGCCCAAGCAAAGGCGGAACGCGATGTTTGAACCTATAGCTGAGAGCATCGGGCGAAGCATTGGCCGCGAGATCGTTGACGAATATATCGAATCTGGAAAGCTTGAGGCCCAGATTGACGAGGCTGTGCGGGCAGAACTCGCGAAAATCCCCTGGTTCCAGTTCGTCAAGCACATTCAAGCGGCGTTTCAAAAGGCCGACCCAACCTTTACCGACCGTGACGCCTTCTACCGCGCTCGCGACACCTGCCACGAATATCTGAGAGACGAGAAGATCGAGTTTGGTGACACTCGCTACGATTGGTCCATTGATGGCGCTCGCGAAGTTGCGCAAAGCTACGAGATGGATCATTGGGAAGTCAAGGCGGAACGATGAGCGAGGAGGCAGACGATGAGAGGCGCTGACGAAAGAACTTTGGTGGATATGTCGAAGGTGGAGCGCCATTTCGAGGCGCAGGATCATTTGGAAGCATTCGTGCGCGAGAGCAACCGGATCGAGGGCATCCACTCAACCGCCGCTCGCCACATCAGCGCTCACATCGCCTTTCTGGGCGGCCCTGTTACCATACCAGCCTTGATCGAGCTTGTCGCCGCGCTACAGCCAGACGCCCGCTTTCGCAACTCGCCGGACATTCCGGGAGTGCGCGTCGGCAACCACATTGCGCCGCCTTCAGGTCCGCAAATAGAAGCCGACTTGCGCAAAGTCCTCGCCATGCGCGATCCATGGAAACAGCATGTCGCCTATGAAACGCTTCATCCGTTCACAGATGGCAACGGACGATCCGGACGGGCAGTGTGGCTTCATCGCTTCTGGCATGAGCCAGAACTCGACCCGTACGCCGTGCATCGAGGTTTCCTGCACTCGTTCTATTACCAAACGCTTGCAAGTTCTCGCCCTATGGAAGAGGTATAGATGATGGAAGAGGCAAGGCGCGTTCCTTCGGAACCGGGCCCTCGCAAGCCGAGCCCTGACGGTCTCGGCCCTTCGGGCTTCGATCCCTCGCGTGAGGTTTACGGCATTCCGGAACTGGAGGTGTGGCTCGCCAATCGAGCAGAGATACTTCGCAACCTGCAGAGTGGCGAAAAGGGTGCTATAGGGCGCGGATTATACGCATACGCCGCCGACGTCGTGGAGGGGCTTGCCAAGAGCGCCTCAACAGATCTCCTGATCGCACGGCTGAGAACCAAAATACCCGGATCTAAGCTCGCCAAAATCCGCGATAAATCCCAGCAGAAACCGCAGTTTTCCGCTGATCTTGGGGCGGATCTACAATGCGATGAAAGCCCGAAGGGAGACGGCAATTGACAGACGCATGGGTCGTCCTTCGCACAAGCTCCCGCGCCACTCTCCGCCTTGCCGCAAGCCTCTCCAGCGACGGAATCGATGCGTGGAGCCCGAAGCTGGTCATGCCCAAGCGCCCGATCCCGATCATCCCGCGCTACGTGTTCGCCCGTTCTGGCCACCTCGCCGAGCTTCACGCCCTTGTCGAGCGCCGGGGGAAGCATGACGCCTTCTCCATCGTCTACAGCTTCGGCCGGCCCGGCTTTATCGCGGATGACGAGCTTGAGCCCTTCCGAAGCGCCGAGATCGGATGTGCGGCACAGGCGACGAAATGCGGGTTCGCGCTGGGCCGCGCCGTTCGGGTAGCAGAGGGCATTGCTGCCGGCATGGAGGGGTTGGTCGAGCGGAGCAACTGGCGCTACACGGAGGTCGCTTTCAATGGCGGAAAGCCGATGGAAATTGCGACTTCCATATTGCGGGAGATTGTGCCACAAGGGCGCGAGGCCGCTTGATCGGCCAAGGATCGGTGCGCCGGTTCAGTCGAATTCTGGGCGCAAAACACCGCTTTAGAATTTTGAAAGGACATGGGAAATGGTGATTCGGCTTGGACGTTTGTGCGGTTCTGTCGTCCGTAACTATCGCGGGCATGACAAGCGCGGGCTGAGCAGGTTCGGCAACGGCTATGGTTTTCGCCTATGGAACGTCATTTTTCGAGTCTGGCGACTAGGCGACAACGACTATTCTCCGTCTAGGCTAAGCAGGTAAAGGATTTAAGTGGAGGGCCACCATTCGGATTATAAACAACCGCTAGCCGTCCAGTGGTTGTGCAAGAAGCATCACTTGGAAGCCCATCGGGGTCGGTTTGGAAACTAAGCCGGGTATCAAGCCCCGGCCCGCGCAAAACAACAGGAGGTGTCATGAAGTACGACAACGCAGCAAACAGCGCCGTTGGGGCCGCGGCGGCAAACTACGCCAGCAACCAGGCTGCCAACGTGCAGATGCCCGGCCAGACCAAGCCGCGCCCTCTCGAATCCATCGCCACCGCCACTCAGCGCGTCAACAACGCGATTGTGGGCGTTCAGGACTTCCTCAACCGCTGGCATGGCCCGCAGCCACTGGATGCGTCGGGTGAGGCCGTAGACATGCGCCAGCCCTACGCTGGCGAGCTTGAGCGCCTTGAGTCTCGCATCGGCGCGCTGAACGAGATCGGCTGATGACCCTATTTGCGGGCATTCGTGATGCATGGAGGCTTTCCAGCTCGAACCTCGGCATCTGGAACCGCAATTCATGGTGGCCGCACCTCAAGCGGCATCATTGGTGGCTCCGTCTCTTGCGCCGTCAGCCAAAGAAGCCGACATCCCACGCCCCATGGCTTAACGCAGAGGCCGTTGCCTATCGGAAATCCCTCTGTCGGGATGAGCCGTTCCTCGGATAGCGGACATTAAGGATCATCATGACCCTCTCCACAATATTCCTGATCACAGCCCTGATCCTGTTTGTCGTTGATGCCATCGGCGTTGCGTCGAGGATCAACCTCCAGTCCGCCGGTCTCGCATTCCTCGCTGCGGCCATGATTGTGCCGATGGTGTGATGGCAAATAAACAAAGGACAGTTATGCCGCGCTCCCCCGGCCGCCCCAAAGGTTCGGCGAACAAGGTGACGGCTGCGGTCAAGGACATGATCGTTCACGCGCTCGACGAGGCCGGCGGCGTAGACTATCTGGTTCGGCAGTCGGCTGAGAACCCGGCCGCCTTCATGACTCTCGTCGGCAAGGTGATTCCCCTTCAGGTGAACAGCAATGTCGACATTGTGGATCGAACCGCCGCAGTACAGCGAGCTAGCGAAGAGGTACGAGCGCTATTTGGTGAGCGACCCCGCGATGGCTCGGGAGCTGATGGCCGAGGCCTGCCGCACTGATCTTTATTTCCTTCTGCGGTACGGGCTGAAGCGCAAGGACTGCCACAACCGTTGGGTCTATGAGAGATGTCGGGAGGTTCAGGCAGCTCCGGACGGCTATCTCGACCTCTGGGCACGCGAGCATTATAAAAGTACAATCCTCACCTTCGCGCTCAACATCCAGAACATCCTCCGCGATCAAGAAGTGACGATAGGCATATTCAGCCACACGCGCCCGATAGCCAAGGCATTCCTTCGCCAGATCAAGCAGGAGTTCGAGACCAACGAGACGCTGAAGGGATGGTTTCCGGATGTGCTTTGGGCGGACCCTCGCAAGGAAAGCCCCAAGTGGTCTGAGGACGAGGGGATAACGGTCAAGCGCAAGACCAACCCGAAAGAGGCCACTGTAGAGGCATGGGGGTTGGTGGACGGGCAACCTACGTCGAAGCACTTCAAGGTTTTGGATTACGACGATGTGGTTACGCGGGAATCCGTCTCGACGCCTGAGATGATGCTGAAGACCACCGATGCGCTCGCCCTTTCGTTCAATCTCGGTGCGCATGGTGGGCGTCGGCGCTTTGCTGGAACGCGCTATCACTACAACGATAGCTACCGGACGTTGATCGAGAGGGGTACTGTCATTCCTCGCATCTATCCGGCGACGAAGGACGGAAAGGTGGAGGGCGAGCCGGTATTCCTGACCCGAGAGGAGTTGGCCAAGAAGCGCGCCGATCAAGGTCCCTACGTCTACGCATGTCAAATGCTCCTCGACCCGAAGGCCGACGAGACGCAGGGCTTCAAGGAGGAGTGGCTGAGATACGCGTCCGTCGAGACAAGGGGTCAGAACCTCGTCATCCTGGTAGACCCTGCGAGCGCTAAGAAGAAGACGAGCGACTACACCTCTGCATGGTGCCTTGGGCTTGGACCGGACAGGAACGTCTACGTTCACGACATGGTGCGGGACAGGCTGTCGCTGACCCAGCGGGCGGACATGCTGATGAACTGGCACCGCCGCTGGCAGCCCATGGCGGTAGGCTATGAGCAGTACGGCATGATGGCGGATATCGAGCACATCAAGGATCGGCAGGACAGGGAGAACTACCGCTTTCCAATTACGTCTGTCGGTGGGGCGATGCCGAAGTTGGACCGGATACGCCGGCTGATCCCTTGGTTCGAGAAGGGCCGCATATTCCTTCCGCCGAAGTTGGACAAGACGAACTATGAGGGCGTCACGGTCGATCTCGTCAAGGCATTCGTGAATGAGGAGTATCTGGCCTTCCCGGTCGCGGCGCATGACGACATGCTTGACGCGCTGGCGAGGTTCCTTGAGGAGGACTTGCCGATAGCGTGGCCTGCGGCGATGCCTTACGAGGATGAAGACGAGGATTTCGAGACGAAGGGGCGCTCGGCTATCGCGGGGTATTGATATGGCACGTTTCCGAAAGCGCACAAATGACGCCGATGGCAACGGCGCGAAGGGCGGAAGTCTCAAGCGGGGCTCACGATTCGTCAAGGGCACGAACGATCCGGACAACGACGGCCGCAAGGGCGGTTCACTGAAGGGAGACAACATGGCGAAGGCACCGAAGAAAGCGAAGGCGGACAAACTCCCGGAAGCCCAGCCGAAGCTTGAGGACCGCAAGGCTGCGGCAGAGGAGATGTTCGCCGAGGCCGATGCGAAGGCGGCGGACGCTCGGATGCGGCTTGCGGTTAGAGGGTTCTAGCGTGTTTTCCGCCGAGAACAATTTGCAGGGCGTGTACGGCCCCAATCTCGCGAACAATGCGTTCCTGCCTGAGGCCACGCCCAGCCGGCACGACGTGGAGGCGCTTGCCAAGGCCGTTGCCGGCCTGACGGCCTTTGTAATCGACTTCGACGGGCCACGGACGGCGTATATCGGCGTCGATCCCATGACGCAGTATGTCACCTTGTGTTCGGGCGGCATAAAAGCGTCGGGCGCCGCCTCGCCAAGCTTCCACGCGCAAGAGGCTGTCGAGTTATATGCCGAGCAGCTTCGGGCGATGATCGTTGAAAACAAAGGCAAGCAGCTCGCGTGGAGGTGTCGTCCCAAGCTTGAGTGTGATGGCCATCCCGCGAAGTGCCGCGTCTACTCGCGGCTGGCATTCCTCTAGTGGCCTCCATCGTCCCCTTCGAAGAAGTTCTTGAAGAGGAACTGAGCCCAGCCGACAAGCTGATGGCTCTGGCGAGCAAGACGGGCAACTTCGCCGACGCCATAGACGCGGACGATCTTGTGAAGCTCGGGCAGGAATGCGTCGAGGATTACGAGCAGGACAAGAAGGACCGCACCGAGTGGGAGGATGTCGTCAAGGAGGCGCTCGACTCGGCGGCACAGAAGCCTGACGGCGAACCGAAGACTTTCCCATGGCGCGATCCTGCCAACGTCAAGTACCCGATCCTGACGACGGCAGCGCTTCAGTACAACGCCCGCATGTATCCCGCCCTTGTGAAGGGCGACGAGGCGGTTCTGTGCAAGGTCATCGGGCAGGACAAGGGCAAGCCGGAGATAGGGCCTGATGGCCAGCCCATGGCTGTTGCTCCGGATGGAGGGCCTATCACTGCCGGGCAGGCGATGCAGATGCCTCCCGAGATGCAAGCGCAGCTACAGCCGATGTGGCGGGTGCCGCCGGGTGCCAAGGCGAAGAGAGCTTTGAGGGTTGGCGAGTATCTCAACACGGTTATTTTCTACCGCATGGAGGATTGGGAAAGCGACACCGACAACATGCTTCTCCAGAAGCCGATTGTCGGATGCGTGTTTAGAAAGGTGTGGTGGGACAGCCGGGTCAACCAGCCCAGAGCCGCGATGGTCTCGGCTCTTCGCATATTCGTTCCGGAAGGGGCGAAGTCCTGTGAGACGACGCCCAGGCTTACCGAGGAAATCCCGGACATTTACCCGCATCAGATAAGCGAGAAGGTCAGAGCCGACCATTACAGCGCCGTCGAGTTGTTTCCTCTGAACGACAAGGGCGAGCGCGCCAAGGAGGACGATGGCCCGAGGCTTCTTCTGGAGCAGCATAGGCTGATCGACATTGACGAGGACGGAGTTGAGGAGCCCTACATCGTCACCATCGATCACAAGACGCACAAGGTTTTGCGGATCGAGGCGAACTTTGGCCCGGAGGACGTAAAGCTGAACGACGCGGGCGAGGTTGTTTCGATTGAGCGCGGACGGTTCTACATCAAGTACGACATGTTTCCCCATCCGGAGGGCAAGTTCTACGGAATCGGGCTGGGGCATTTGCTCAAGCAGTTGGGCGGGGTGATCAACGGCGCGCTCAACCAGCTAATGGACGCCGGGACGGCACAGACTGCGGGCGGCGGGTTCATTGGGTCCGGAGTGAGGTTGCAGGCGAGGGGGGGCGGCTCCTCAATCCGGATGGAGCCGGGCGTCTACAGGACCGTTGATGTGCCGGGCGATGTTCTGAGGAACGCGATTGTCGAGCGCACCCTTCCGCGGGTGTCGCCGGTAACGTACCAGGTGCTTGACCTGATCCTCGGGGCCGCCAAGGAAGTGAGCGGAGCGACGGATGTCCTTACGGGCGACGCTTCGAACAACGGGCAGGTGGGGACCACTCTTGCGTTGATCGAACAGGGTTTGCAGGTTTTCAACGCGACGGCCAAGCGCACGTTCAGGTCGGCGAAGGACGAGTATAATCTGATCGCGGAGAAACTTCGCCGGCATGGTGGCGAAGCGGCGGCGAAGGATTATCTTGAGGTTCTGGACGATCCGGATGCGGATTTCGAGGCGGACTTCGCTTCGAAGGACATGGATATCCGCCCGGTGTCGGACCCTTCGACGGTCACGAAGAT
>Ga0190272_10000179_pt1 | contig 38581 bp, 35 predicted proteins | sample Popmic504T_FD_133746 | JGI IMG/M metagenome (GOLD analysis project Ga0190272, IMG submission 133746) | Populus adjacent soil microbial communities from riparian zone of Shoshone River, Wyoming, USA - 504 T | ecosystem: Environmental > Terrestrial > Soil > Riparian zone | place: USA: Wyoming...
CGCCCACCGACAGCTTGGTGATGGTCAGCCCGTGGGTCTGGCGTCGGGCGGCGTCACCGCCGGGGTTGACGTGGCCCGAGTACTCGTCGACTACCTGCACGGTCGCGACGATAGCGCCTGCGGTCGGTGGCGGGTGTGCGGCGGTGAGCGGTGGTTGCCGACAGGCGCCGCCCGAGCACGCGCCGTATAGTTAGCTCCCCTAAGCAAGTACCCCCGCCGCCGCCTGTGAGATGCCCCGACACGTGACCCACACCGTTGACACCGCCCCTTCCCGTATCGAGGTCCGCGCTGTACGCAAGATCAACTGGGACGTCATCCGCGTCGTCGCCGTGTTCGCCGTCGTGCTCCAGCACGCCACCCACGCCGGACGCATCAACCATCCCGAGCTCGGCCCGTCGCCGTTCGCGTTCCCCCTGCAGATCGGCGCCAGCACCCTGGTGATCATCTCCGCGTTCTTCGCCTGCGCGTCGCTGGCCAAGGGGCGGCCGGGCAATTTCCTTCGCGGCCGGCTGGCCCGGCTGGTGCCCGCCTACCTGGCCGCGGTGCTGCTCACCTACGGCGCGCTGACGCTGTTCGCCCCGCCCGGCTGGTCCAGCCTGCGGCCGCGCGACCTCCTCTACAACCTCCTGATGTTGCAGAACTGGGTGGCCGACGTGCGGTTCGTCGACTTCTCCTACTGGACGCTGCCGGTGCAGGTCAGCGGCTTCCTGATGGCCGCTGCCCTGTTCGCCGGCCGGTTCGGGCACGGCGCGTGGCTGCGCGTGGTGCTGTGGGCGCTGCCGGTGGTCCCGCTGGTGGTGCGGCTGTTCGTCGAGGACGCGGCGTGGCTGCGGACCCTGTACATCGGCCTCGCCATGCACCGGGTGCACCTGTTCGCGATCGGCGTCGCGCTGTGGCTGTGGTCGAAGGGCCGGCTGGCCGGGTGGCAGGCGGCCGCGCTCGGCGGTCTGGCGCTGCTGGCGCAGTACGTGCACTCGGCCGACGGACCGTCGACGATCGGGGTGGGGGTGCTGCTCGCCGCGATGGCCGCCGCCGCGGCCGGGCCCGACTGGAACGGCGCCGTGCTGCGGCCGTTCGCCCCGCTGGTGCGATGGCTCGCCGGCATCTCGTACGGCGTCTACCTGCTGAACCAGGAGGTGGGCTACCTCCTCATGCGCGGCGTCCGCGACCTCGGTGGTGGGGCGCTGCCGCAACTCGCGGTGGCGATCGGCTCGGCGGTCCTGCTGGGCTGGCTGCTGACGGTGTGCGTGGAACGCCCGGCGCACCGCCTGCTCACCCGCCCGCTCGGCCTGGCCCGGCTGCGCACCCTCCTCCCCGACCCGCCCGTACTGGCTGTCCCGCGCCGCAAGAGCGCTGAGGTATTGGCTGAAGGGCGCTTTCAGTCGGCCTAGCCGACTGAAAGGCGCCTTCAGCCAATACCGGGAGGCGATCTCAGGACATCGGGGGTAGGGGTGGGGCGTCGAGGTCGGCGCCGGAGCGGCGGCCGGTGAGCCAGGCGAGGAGCTGGGGCGCGGTGCCGTGCACCGACGGTCCGGTGACCGCGCCGTCCAGCTGCCACCGGCGCCGGCGGCCGTCGCCCAGTGCGGCGTTGATGGTGACCGCCGGCACGTCGGACCGCCCGGTGAACAGGTGCACCACGTCGTCGAGCAGTTCTTCGTGCACGGCGGCGGGCACGGCGTCGAAGTCGACGCCGGCGTCCAGGTCCACCAAGTGCACCCACACCTCGCGCATCCGCAGCCACGGGATCTCGGACGCTGCCAGCGGGCCGCTGGCCGCGACCACCAGCGTCTCCCACGCGTCGGGCGGGACACCCGACGCCGCCGCGTGGAACCGCTGGCAGGCGGCGATCAGGTCCTCGCACAGCAGCAGGTGGCCGCGGCCGGCGCCCTCGTCGATGGCGGCGTCGCGGTCCTCCCTGCTGGCGTACATCGGGTGCTCGACCCCGGTGCGCGCCCAGCTCAGCAGGTTCACCAGCGCGTCGGCGTTGCGCGCCAGATGCGAGATGACGTGGGCCCTGCTCCAGCGGGGCAGCAGGCTGGGCATCCGGACATCGGCGGCGGTGAGCCCGCCGACGGCCGCGATCAACGCCTCGGTCGCCTGCGCGGCTGCGGCGATGCCGCGGTGTGCGCGCTCGGCATGGTGCGTCACCATGTCCAGAGTACGGAGTCCGGCCGCTGTTTGACCCGTGCCAGGCGGACTGTCGGTGGGCGCACATAGCATGGGGTCGAGCCGACGTGGCTCGTGTGTTCCCAGTGAGAGGACCCCGTCTTGGCCGACCGCCTCGTGGTGCGCGGCGCCCGTGAGCACAACCTCCGCGGCGTCGATCTCGACCTGCCGCGGGACAGCCTCATCGTCTTCACCGGGCTGTCCGGGTCCGGCAAGTCCAGCCTGGCCTTCGACACGATCTTCGCCGAGGGCCAGCGCCGCTACGTCGAGTCCCTCTCGGCGTACGCCAGGCAGTTCCTCGGCCAGATGGACAAGCCCGACGTCGACTTCATCGAGGGCCTGTCGCCCGCGGTCTCGATCGACCAGAAGTCGACGAGCCGCAACCCGCGCTCGACCGTCGGCACGATCACCGAGGTCTATGACTACCTGCGGCTGCTGTACGCGCGCGCCGGCAAGCCGCACTGCCCGCAGTGCGGCAGCCCGATCAGCAAGCAGACCCCCCAGCAGATCGTCGACCAGGTGCTGACCATGGACGACGGCACCCGCTTCCAGGTGCTGGCGCCGGTCATCCGGGCCCGCAAGGGCGAGTACGTCGACATGTTCTCCACGCTGCAGGGGCAGGGCTACTCCAGGGTGCGCGTCGACGGCGTCGTCCACACCCTCACCGATGTCCCGAAGCTGAAGAAGCAGGAGAAGCACGACATCGAGGTGGTCGTCGACCGCCTGACCGTCAAGGCCACCGCCAAGCAGCGGCTCACCGACTCGGTGGAGACCGGCCTGCGGCTGGCCGACGGCATCGTCGTGCTGGAGTTCATCGACCTCCCGGAGGACGACCCGCACCGCGAGCGCCGTTTCTCCGAGCGGATGGCCTGCCCGAACGGCCACCCACTCGCGATCGACGACCTGGAGCCGCGGGCGTTCTCGTTCAACTCGCCGTTCGGCGCCTGCACCGTGTGCTCCGGCCTCGGCACCCGCATGGAGGTCGACCCCGAGCTGGTCGTGCCCGACGACGAGTGCACCCTTGAGGGCGGCGCGATCGCTCCGTGGGCCAGCGGCCAGACCGCCGAGTACTTCGCCCGGCTCCTCCAGGCGCTGGCCGAGACGGCCGGTTTCCGGATGGACGTCCAGTGGCGGCGGCTGTCGGCCCAGGCCCAGAAGCTGGTGCTGCACGGTACCGACGAGCAGGTCCACGTCCGGTACCGCAACCGGTACGGCCGCGAGCGCTCGTACTACGCCAACTACGAGGGCGTGGTGCCGTTCCTGGAGCGTCGGCTCGACGCCACCGAGTCCGACTACATGCGGGAGAAGTACGAGGGCTACATGCGGGAGGTGCCGTGCCCGGCCTGCCGCGGCACCCGCCTCAAGCCGGAGATCCTGGCCGTGACCCTGGAGCACCAGGAGCACGGCGACAAGTCGATCGCCGACGTGTGCGCGCTGTCCGTCGCCGACTGCGCCGACTTCCTCAACGGGCTGAAGCTGGGCCACCGCGAGACCATGATCGCCGGCGCGGTGCTCAAGGAGGTGCAGTCCAGGCTCGGGTTCCTGCTCGACGTCGGGCTGAACTACCTGTCGCTCGACCGCGCGTCCGGCACCCTGTCCGGCGGCGAGGCGCAGCGCATCCGGCTCGCCACCCAGATCGGGTCCGGGCTGGTCGGCGTCCTGTACGTGCTGGACGAGCCGTCGATCGGGCTGCACCAGCGGGACAACCACCGGCTGATCGAGACGCTCACCCGGCTGCGCAACCTCGGCAACACCCTGATCGTGGTCGAGCACGACGAGGACACCATCCGCACCGCCGACTGGGTGGTCGACATCGGCCCCGGCGCCGGTGAGCACGGCGGCGAGATCGTGCACAGCGGCACCTACAAGGACCTGCTCACCAACGAACGGTCCCTGACCGGCGCCTACCTGTCGCGGCGCAGCGAGATCCCGGTGCCGACGAAGCGCCGCAAGGTCGACCGCAAGCGCCGGTTGAAGGTCGTCGGCGCCCGCGAGCACAACCTGTGCGACCTCGACGTCGAGTTCCCGCTGGGCTGTCTGGTGGCGGTCACCGGGGTGTCCGGCTCGGGTAAGTCCACCCTGGTCAACGACATCCTCGCGACCGTGCTGGCGAACAAGCTCAACGGCGCCAGGCAGGTGCCCGGCCGGCACACCAGGATCACCGGGCTGGAGCTGCTGGACAAGCTGGTGCGGGTCGACCAGTCGCCGATCGGCCGCACCCCGCGGTCGAACCCGGCCACCTACACCGGCGTGTTCGACAACGTCCGCAAGCTCTTCGCGTCGACCACAGAGGCCAAGGTGCGCGGCTACCAGCCGGGCCGGTTCTCCTTCAACGTCAAGGGTGGCCGGTGCGAGGCGTGTGCCGGCGACGGCACCATCAAGATCGAGATGAACTTCCTGCCGGACGTGTACGTGCCGTGCGAGGTGTGCGGAGGGGCCAGGTACAACCGGGAGACCCTCGAGGTGCACTACAAGGGGAAGACCATCTCCGAGGTCCTCGACATGCCCATCGAGGAGGCCCGCGGGTTCTTCGAGCCGATCTCCGCGATCCACCGGCATCTGCGGACCCTGGTCGACGTCGGGCTCGGGTACGTGCGGCTCGGCCAGCCGGCACCGACCCTGTCCGGCGGTGAGGCCCAGCGGGTCAAGCTGGCGAGCGAGCTGCAGAAGCGCTCCACCGGCAAGACGATCTACGTGCTGGACGAGCCGACGACGGGCCTGCACTTCGAGGACATCCGCAAGCTGCTGGGCGTGATCAACGGGCTGGTCGACAAGGGCAACACGGTCATCGTCATCGAGCACAACCTCGACGTGATCAAGACCTCGGACTGGGTGATCGATCTCGGGCCGGAGGGCGGCTCCGGCGGCGGGCTGGTGGTGGCGGAGGGCACTCCGGAGCAGATCGTCGGGATCACCGCGAGCCACACCGGCCGCTTCCTGCGTCCGGTACTGGCTCCGTCCTGACCGTCCACCCTTTCCTGTCATTCGCTTATACGGACCATACTCGTTCTATTCAATAGTGCGAATACCCGGTCACTTGACCGGCGGTAGCGGTCACGATACGTCGACGCGTAATGTCGATCCGGGAAATTCACACAGCTGCGCCGGAATTGGCCGGTGCGGCCGAGGGTGGGGGTCGGGGCGGTCCGGTGGCCAGGTGTCGTCGGCCACGCGCCCACGGTTTCGTGAGGCGTTCATGCACTCTGTGGTGAATGGTCGGGACAATCGCGCGAGCCTGACCGGTGAGGCCGTCGCGGTGTACAAGGCGATGGTGGCCGATCCGGCGTGGTCGGTGCCCCGCCTCATGTCTGCGGTGAGCCTGGACCGCCCGGCGTTGCGGACCGCGCTGCGGACCCTGGCCGGGTTGCAGCTCGTCCGCCCGTCGCTCGACCGGGACCGCGAGTGGGACGCGGTGTCCCCGGAGTGCGCGCTGGCCGAGCTTCTGGCGAGCGACGAGGCCGAGCTGCACCGCAGGCAGGCCGAGCTGGCCGGAGTGCGCAGCGACATCCTGAGCCTGCTCCCCGCCTACCTGGACGCCAGCCGGGCCGGGCCGGACGAGATCGTCGACGTGGTCGACGGGGCGCCGACCATCCGGCGGATGCTCGCTGCCTGGTCCCGGCGCACCGAGCAGGAGGTGCTCGTCGCCCACCCCGGCGGCGGGCTCAGCGAGGACAGCCTGGCCCGCGGGCTGCTGCTGGAGCTGCCGGTGCTCGACCGCGGGGTGCGGATGCGCACCCTGCTGCACCACTCGACCCGGCGGCACCGGCCGACCAGGCACTACGTCGAGACCGTGACCGGCAGCGGCGCCGCCATCCGCACGGTGTCCACCGTGCCCGGCCGGATGATCATGTTCGACCGTTCGGTCGCGTTCATCCCGGTGGGCGGCAGCTCGACGAGTGCCGCGCTGGTGCGGGCGTCCCCGGTGGTCGACTACCTGCTGGCGGTGTTCGACTCGCTGTGGGTGGCCGGGCGGCCCTACCTCGACGACAGCGCCGAGGCTGAGGAGGCGGTGCACAGCGACGAGCGCCAGGTGCTGCTGCGGCACCTGGCGTCCGGGGTGAAGGACGACGTGGTCGCCCGCCGGTTGGGCATGTCGGTGCGCACCTGCCGGCGTCACATCGCCGCCGTGATGTCCGAGCTGGGCGCCGACAGCCGGTTCCAGGCCGGGCTGCTGGCCTACCGGGCCGGGCTGTTCGACGACGGCCGGCCGTCCGTCGGGGAGGGCGCACCGGCCGACGGCGGGAGCTGACGGGTCACGGCTCGTTGCGTCCGCCCAGGTGCTCGGCCAGGAACGCCTCGGCCGCCGCGTGGAACGCCAGCCGGTTGCGCGGCCGGACGAAACCGTGCCCCTCGTCGTCGAACAGCAGGAAGCGATGGGCGACGCCGTTGCGGCGCAGCGCGTCCACCACCCGGGAGGCCTCGCCGACCGGCACCCGTGGGTCGCGTGCGCCGTGCGCCACCAGCACCGGGACGTCCATGCCGTCCACCCGGGACAGCGGCGAGCGCGACCACAGGAAGTCCGCGTCGGCCACCGGGTCGCCGATGCACCGCACCAGCCGCGATCGCATCAGGGCCGAGCCGGTCGCCGCGGACCGCACGAACGAGCGCAGGTCCGACGGGGCGCTCACCGCGATCGCGCAGCGGAACACCTGCGGCGGGAACGTCGCGCCGACCAGCGCGGCGTACCCGCCGTACGAGCTGCCGTACACCGCCACCCGCGCCGGGTCGGCGTGGCCGAGGTCGACGAGCCGGTGCACCGCGTCGACCAGGTCGTCCTGCATCCGGCCGCCCCACTCGCGGTTGCCGGCGTTGACGAACCGCTTGCCGTAGCCGGTGGAGCCGCGGAAGTTCACCTGCACGCACAGGTAGCCGCGGTTCGCCAGCCATTGCGCATCGCCGCCGGACGCCCACAGGTCCCTGGTCCACGGGCCGCCGTGCACCGCCACCACGGTGGGCAGCTCGGACCGCGGCACCCCGACCGGGAAGGTCAGATAGCCGTGCACGGTGAGGCCGTCGCGGGCGGTGAACCGGAACGGCTCGACGGCCGCCAGCCGGTGCCCTGCCAGCTCGGGCCGGTGCTCGAACAGCAGCCGCACGGTGCCGTCGTCGCGGTCGTACACGTGGTAGCCGGACGGCGCGTCGTCGCGCAGGTCGAGCAGCAGCCACCGCCGGTCCGCCGCGTCGCGGTCGAGCAGCATGATGTCGCCGGGCAGCTCGCGGCGCAGCCGGTCCACATCGACGGCCGTGCGGGGGTGCAGCGCGACCAGGTGGCGCCGCTCCCGGTGTACGACGGCCAGGTCGACGACGCCGGTCACCGGTGACACCCCGACGCCGACCACGTCGTGCCCTGGGTCCTCGTGCAGGACGGTCGCCGGGCCGGTGCCGTCGATGGGCACCCGCAGCGCCCGCGCGGTGTCGGCCCCGGCCGGTGACAGCACGATCAGGTGGGCGTCGTCGGCGTCCACGCCCACCACTCGGGTGCCGGCGGCGTCCTCGGGCCCGCTGTGGTGCACCGGCCGCGTCGGGCTCCCGGCCGCGTCGCAGGCGTGCACGGCGATGCTCCCGTCGGGCTCCCACCGGAAGCCGCCCCTGGCCCGCAGCCGCCGGTCGGTGATCCACCCCGCGTAGCCGGGGTTCTCGGCCACCGCGGTCAGCCGGCCGTCGGCCAGGTTCAGCAGGAACAGGTCGTGCAGCCGCGGGTCCCGCCGGTTGAGCCCGACCAGGGCGCTGCCCGGCCGGTCCGGCGACACCGCCACCAGCCGGGCCTGCACCCCGTCGAACGGCGTCAGGTCCCGTACCGGGCCGCCGCCGACGTCCGCGGCGAACAGGTGCGTGCGCTCGTCGCCGTCCACGTCCTGCTGATACAGCACGCGGGTGCTGTCGGGCGCCCAGCCGAAGCCGGTCACGCCGCGCCCGCGGTCGGCCGTCACCGCCCTCGCCGGTCCGCCGCCGAGCGGCTCGACCCACACGTTGGCCACTCCGTCCAGCGGCGCGACATAGCCGACCAACCGTCCGCACGGCGACAGCGCCGGGGCGAACCGCCTGGCCTCGCCGAACAGCACGGACCGGGGGATCAGCGTCGGCAGTGGCATGGCGCTCCTCGTCGGAATGGGAACGGCGTCCCCGAAACAGTGGCACGCCATTGCGCCTTTACCCGTGTCCAGAAGATGACATGCACGATCCTGACGGTCCGCCGCCCTTTCTGTTCGCGCGCCCCGGGCACATGATTTGTCCGTCACCCCGGTTCGGAAAGAAAGGAGCGGTGATGTCTGCGGTCGGGCTCAGCGCCACCACGACACCCACCGGCCGCGGCGGAATCGACTGGCCGTCGAGTGGTCGGCCGGATCACCTGCTGAAGCGGTAGTCGTCAACCGAGAGAGAGGCAGAGCACATGACCGAGGTCATCACCCTGGCACTGGACGACATCGAGGTCGTCCGCATCACCCCGACCCAGGACGCAGGCTTCAACTGCGTCGACCCGGACCCGTGCGACCCGGTCCAGAGATGCTGTGACTGCGACGCGCCCGACCCCTGTTTCTGATCGCCATGAACGCATCGAACCCGATGCGCCCGAGGGGGGCCGAGTCCCGGCCCCCCTTCGGGCTGGCCGCGCTCGTCGACCCGATCGGCGTCGAGGAGTTCACCGACGGGTACTGGGAACGGCGCCACCTGGTGGTCACCCGGAACCGGCCGGACTACTTCGACACCTTGCTCACCCTGTCCGACATGGACCACCTGCTGGCCACCTCCAAGGTCCGGTCGACCGACCTCCGCACCGTGTCCAACGGCGTCGAGACCCCGGTCACCGACCTCGTGTCCGCCGACGCGGGGAACATGGCCACCGCGGTGGAGGCCCTGTACGACCGGTACCGCAAGGGCGCCACCATCAACATGCTGTTCCTGCAGGAGCAATGGCCGCCGCTGACCCGGCTGTGCCAGACGCTGGCTGTCGAGCTGAGCGCGTCGTTCCACGTCAACGTGTACCTGACGCCGACGGCGTCGCAGGGACTCGGCGCCCACTACGACACCCACGACGTGTTCGTGGCGCAGGTGCACGGCTCCAAGCACTGGCGGCTGTACGAGCCACCGCTACGGCTGCCGCTGCCCAGCCAGCCCCACCTCACCGGGGGCACCGAACTCGGCGAGCCGATCGCCGAGTTCGACCTGCACCCCGGCGACCTGCTGTACATGCCGCGCGGCACCGTGCACCAGGCGGTGTCCAACGATCGGGCGTCGCTGCACCTGACGATCGGTGTGCAGCCGGTGCTGTGGGCCGACCTCGTGTGCCGCGAGGTGGAGCGGATGGTCCGCGTCGACGAGCGGTTCCGCGAGTCGCTGCCGGTCGGTTTCGCGGTGGACGACGAGCGCAGGCGGGCCGCCGAGCGGCTGGCGGCGGAGCTGCTGGCCGACCTGGGCACGGCCGTCGCCGCCCCGGCCCGCGTGGAGGCGGTGCTCGCCGCCGGCCACCGGCAGGCCCTGCTCGGCCGCAAGCCCGACCTGTGGGGACACCTGCTCGACCTGGAGGTGGCCCGCGAAGTTGACGCGGACACCAAGCTGGTGCGCCGCATGGTGCCCGCGGAGCTCACCGTCGACGGTGACCGTGCCGAGCTGGAGTTCCACGGCAAGCGGCTGCGGTTCCCGGCGCACGTCGAGGCGCAGCTGCGTCACGTCATGGAGTCGGACGGGTTCACCGCGCGTGACCTGCCCGGTCCGCTCGACGACGGCGGGCGCCTGGTCCTGCTCGGCAAGCTGCTCAAGGAGGGCTTCTTGACCGCGATGCGCTGACCGTCTCGCGTCACCCCGCTGAAAGGGGACCGTATGAAGGCAAGGCCGGCGCCGGCCGACCCGGTCGATCCGCCGCGCGCCGGCCGGCCGCGGCGGATCGTGCGCACCATCGCGGGCACCGCGGCCGGGGTCAGGGCGGTCGCGATCATGACCTGGCGTGCCGGGCCGCTGCTCACCCTGACGCTGGCCGCGGCCACCCTGGTGCTTGGGCTCGTCCCGGCGGCCACCGCGATCGTCGCGCGCTGGCTGATCGACACGGTCGCCGGCGCCCAGTCGGCGCCCATGCCGGGGGCCGGCTGGGCGGTCGCGACGATCGTGGCCGCGCAGTGCGGCGTGCTCGCGGTGAACGCCATCGGCGGCACGGTGCGCAACATCGCCGAGCAACTGCTCAACGAGCGGGTCGCGCTCGACGTGCAGACCACCGTGATGGGGCACTCCGGCCACCTCGACCTCGCGTTCTTCGAGAACTCCGAGTCGTACGACCTGCTGCGGCAGGCCCAGCAGGAGGCCGCCACCCGGCCCGTGTCGATGATCTCCAACGGGTTCGGCCTTGTGCAGACGGCGGTTACCGCGGCCAGCATGCTCGTGCTGCTCGTCGGCCTCGGACGGATCGTCGCGTGCGCCGCGCTGCTGGCGCCGATCCCGGCGTTCCTCGCCGACGCCCGCTACGGCGGCAAGGCGTTCCAGCTCTCCCAGTGGGCGTCGCCGCTGCGCAGGCGCATGCTCTACCTCAGCGGCCTGGTCACGTCCGACACCGCGGCCAAGGAGATCAAGCTGTTCGGGCTCACCGGGCACCTGGTCGGCCGGTTCACCGCGCTCGGCAACGAGCTGTACGGCCGCCAGCGCCGCCTGGTCACCAGGCGCTATCTCAGCTACACCGGCTGGGGTCTGGTCACCACGGCGGTCGGCGGCACGATCCTGCTGTACGTGGCGTACCAGGCGATCGCCGGGCGGCTCACCGTCGGCGACCTGGTGCTCTTCACAGTGGCCGTCACCGCCACCCAGGGTTCCGTGCAGACCCTGCTGCGCGGCGCGGTGGCACTCTACGAGGACAACCTGTACTTCGCCAGGCTGCAGGCGCTGGTCGCGGTCACCTCCGAGCTGGAGTCGCCTCGCCAGGGGCCGGCCCGCTCTGAGCCGGTCCGTACCGCACCGCGGGGCCCCGGCCGCCTGGTGCTGGAGAACGTCGGGTTCCGCTACCGCGGTGCCGCCCGCGACTCGGTGCACGACGTGAGCGTCGAGGTGCCGCCCGGCGGCTCCCTCGCGGTCGTCGGGCGCAACGGCGCGGGCAAGTCCACCCTGATCAAGCTCATCTGTCGGCTGTACGACCCGACCAACGGCCGCATCCTGCTCGACGGCGTCGACCTGCGCGACGTCGACGCGGCCGCCCACCGAGCGGGCGTCGCGGCCGTGTTCCAGGACCACGTCGCCTACCAGGCGACGGCTGCGGAGAACATCGGCCTGGGCAGCGTCGAGCACCTCGGCGACCTCGATCGGGTGCGGACCGCGGCCGACGCCGCTGGCGCGGGCCCGCTGCTGGCGCGGCTGCCGAACGACCTGCACACCCAGCTCGGCACCTGGTTCGACGGCGGGGTGCAGCTCTCCGGCGGCGAGTGGCAGAAGATCGCGCTCGCCAGGGCGTTCATGCGCTCCGGGCCGCTGCTGGTGCTGGACGAGCCCACCGCCGCGTTGGACGCCGCCGCCGAGGAGGAGCTCTTCCTGCGGCTGCACGAGCTGGCCGCCGGGCGCACCACCATCTACGTCTCGCACCGCTTCTCCACGGTCCGGCGCGCCGACCACATCCTGCTGCTCGACGGCGGCCGGGCCGTCGAGTACGGCACCCACGAGGAGCTGCTCGCCAGTGGCGGCGGCTACGCGGAGCTGTTCCACACCCAGGCGATGGGCTACCGGGATCCGGCCGACAACGGGCGGCCGCATCCGGTGCGGCCACCGCCACCGCCCCGCCCGCACGTCGTGTTGCGGGCGCCGAGGAGATCGAGGAGGTGACCGTGTCCCACGCGCTGCTCACGGTCCGGTTGACGCTGGCCGTGGTGTGTCTCGTCGCAGCGGTCGGCAAGGCGCGCGACCGGGTGGCGTTCGGCGAGTTCACCCGCGTGCTCGGCGCGATCGGCCTGCCGGGCCGCGCCGCTCGGCCGGTCGCCGTCGCCACGGTGGCCGCCGAGCTGGCGGTGGCCGCGCTGTTGCCCTGGCCGGCGACGGCGACCGTGGGGTGCGCCGCGGCCGCGGCGCTGTTCACCGTGCTCACGGTGGGCGTCGCGGTCGCGGTGCGCGGCGGCCGGGTGGTGCGCTGCCGCTGCTTCGGGCGAGCCGGCGCCCTGCTCGGCACCGCCCACACGGTGCGCAACGGGCTCCTCGCGGCCGCCGCGGTGGCCGCCTGGTGGGGGTCGGCCGTGGCGCCGTCCACCGACCGGCCCGGCGTGGCGGGCGTGGCCGCGGCGGCCGCGTTCGCCGGCCTCGCCGCGCTGGTGGTGGTGTCCTGGGACGACCTGGCCGCCCTCACCGGCGGTCCGGTGACGACGGCGGCGTCGGCATGACCGCGCTCGTTGTCGGCGGCTGCGCGGTGGCCGGGGTGGCGCTGGTGATCGCGGTGCTGGCCGCCCGCCGTTACCGGGAGCTGCGCGAAGCCCTGCTCACCGCCGGCGTCCTGGCCAGACAGCGGCCGACACGCCGGGCCACCCGCGCCACCCGGCCGCGTTCCGGCTGGCTGCCCGCCGTCGGCTCGGCCGTGCCGCCCGACCTGCTCGCCGTGGACACCGACGGCGCCGTGCTCACCGCGCGGGACTTCGCCGGCCCCGACGTGGTGGTGGCCTTCCTGGCATCGTCGTGCCCGCCGTGCCGGGCCGCGCTGCCCGAGGTGAGGGCCGCCCTCGGCGCCGTGCCGTCGCGTCGGCCCCGACCGGTGGCCGTGCTCGGCGGGCCGTCGGGGGAGTGTGCTGAGTACGCGGCCGCGCTGTCCGGGGTGGCCAGGATCGTCGAGGACGGCGACGCCAAGGCGGTCGGTGTGGCCGCCACCCTCGGGGTGCACGGCAACCCCGCCGTGCTGGTGCTCGGCGGCGGCGTAGTGCGCGGCGCCGGGATGACTGCGGCCGAGGCGACCGGAACGACGGACACGGACGACCGAAACGCCGGACACGCGCTACCGAGATGACGGACACGCGCAGAGAAGGCGGCCGTCACAGTTCCACGCGGACGATCAGACCGCCGCCGCGCCGCGCGGTCGCGGTGACAGTCCCGCCATGGGCGGTCGTGATCGAGCGGACGATCGACAGGCCGAGCCCCGCGCCGGACCCGGTCCGCTGCCGGTCGAGCCGACGGAACGGCTCGAACGCCTGCTGCGCCTCGTCGGCGGTGAGCGCCGCCCCGGTGTTGCTCACTTCCAGCCACCCACCGCGGTCGCGCCCGCCGGTCCGCACCAGCACCCACCCGCCGGGGGTGTTGTGCCGCACCGCGTTCTGCACCAGGTTGTGCGCCAGCTGGGTGAGCAGCACCGGCTCACCCGTCGTCGGCGCGGCGGCGCAGTCCGCGCGCAGCTCGACGCCGGCCGCGTCGGCCTCCGCCGTCACCGCCGTCACCGCGCGGCCCACCAGCGCGGCCAGGTCCACCGGCGTGCCCACCGGCGTCGCCCGGTCGCTGTGGGCCAGCGCCAGCAGCGCGTCGGTGAGCCGCTGCTGGTCGGCGAACACGGTGAGCAACGACCCGCCGAGCCGGTGCAGCCGCGGCCCGGCGTCCGGGTCGGCCATCGCCACCTCGACCAGGGTGCGGCTGGTGGCCAGCGGGGTTCGCAGCTCGTGCGAGGCGTTGGCGACGAACCGCTGCTGGCTGTCGAAGGCGTGGTCGAGCCGCTCCAGCATCCCGTCGAACGTGTCGGCCAGCTCCTTGAGCTCGTCCTGCGGGCCGGTGAGCCTGATCCGCTCGTGCAGGTTGCGCCGGGCCATCCCGCGCTGGGCCACCCCGCGCGCGGTCCGGGTGATGCGGTCCACCGGGGCCAGCATTCGCCCGGCGATCCACCACCCCGACGCCACCGACAGCAGCCCCACCGCGCTGATCGCCACCAGCGACTGCACCAGCAGGGTCCACAGCGTGTCGTCCACCAGCTGCTGGCGGTCAGCGGCGAGCTGGCTGCGCAGCGCCCCCAGCGTCAGCGGGGTGCCGTCGTCGAACACCAGCAGCGGCTTGTCGTCGGGCAGCGGCTGTTTGGGCGCCTGCCCGGCCACGTCCGACGGCCGGTCTCCGATCAGCCGGTCGACCAGCTCGGCCTGCCTGCTGTCGCTCAGCCCGGCCCGGAGGTTGTGCTGGACGAGGAAATAGGACGACAGGATCACCAATACGCCGGCGCAGAAGAAGATTCCGCTGTACAGCACCGTCAGGCGTCGCCTGATCGAGGTACGCGGTCGACCGTTCATCGAATGCCGGCGTTCACCGAATTCGGTACCCGACGCCGGGGACCGTCTCCACCACCGGCGGATCGCCCAGTTTCCGGCGCAGCGTCATGACCGTCACCCGCAGCACGTTGGTGAACGGGTTCACGTGCTCGTCCCATGCCTTCTCCAGCAGCCGTTCGGTGGCGACGACGGTGCCCTCGGCGCGCAGCAGCTGCTCCAGCACCGAGAACTCCTTGCGGGACAGCCGGATCTCCCGGTCGCCCCTGGTGACCTCGCGGCAGCCGGGGTCGAGGCGGATGCCGGCCCGGCTCAGCACCGGCGGCAGGGCGGCCCGTGACCGCCGTCCGAGGGCGAGCACCCTGGCCACCAGCTCGGCGAACGCGAAGGGTTTCGGCAGGTAGTCGTCGGCGCCGATGGACAGCCCGGCCACCCGGTCGGCCACCGCGGTCGCAGCGGTGAGCATCAGCACCCTGGCGCCCCCGCCGGACGCGACCACCTGCCGGCACACCTGGTCGCCGTGCATGCCGGGGAGGTCGCGGTCCAGCACCACCACGTCGTAGTCGTTGACGCCGATCCGTTCGGCGGCGCCGATGCCGTCGTAGGCGACGTCGACGGCCATCGTGTGGCGGCGCAGTCCCTCGGCGATGGCGTCGGCGAGAACCCGCTGATCCTCGACGACGAGAACCCGCACCAGAATCCGCCTCTCTCGATGAACCGTGTCGTTCGCGGAAACCCATGATGCCACCGCCGCATAAGGTCCGCGTCAGCGTCGATCGACCACTGATGATCTCCTTATCCGTCGGTTCATACCGTCGTTTTCCTAGGCCGGTCATCGGAGTCCGGTCCGACGACGAGGAGACCGACATCATGGGACCGATCCGAAGGGGCCTGCCGGCCGCGATGCTGGTGGCGCTGACCATCACGCTGGCCGGCTGCGGGTCCGACGGCGCCGACCAGGTGGCCACCGCGGGCGGCGCGACCGGCGGGGCCGACGCGCCGTCGGTCGCGGCCGACGTCACCGAGCGGGTCCGACAGTACGTCGACTGCCTGCGTGGCAAGGGCCTGCGGGTGGCCGACCCGGCGCCGGGCTCGACCAAGGTGCAGCTGGAGGATCGCGACCAGCCCGGCTTCCACGAGGCGCTGCGCGCGTGTCAGCAGTTCGCCCCGGACACCGCGACCGGTGCCGGCGACGAGGCCACCCGGTTGGCCGCGGCCCGTGAGTTCGCGGCGTGCATGCGGGTCAACGGGATGCCCGCCTTCCCCGATCCCGATCCGGACAAGGGCGCGGTGTTCCCCAAGGAGCTCGCCACCGACGCCGCGTACGAGTCGGCGTACCGGGCGTGCGCCCAGCACCTCGGCGATCTCGCCGGTGGCAAGTGATGAGCGGCGAACACCCCCGGCGCCGCGCCGCGCTGCTGACGGTGGCGCTGGTCGGCGTCGCCGCGGTGGCCGCGGTCGTGGTGGTCACCGCGCGCAACCGTGAGCAGCCGGCCGCGGCCGGTGCCGCCGGTCCGGCCGACACCGTCCAGGTGCGGCGGGCGACCCTGGTGCAGACGGAGGAGGTGGCCGGCACCCTCGGGTTCGGCGACAGCCGCCCGCTGGTCAACCGGCTCGACGGCACCCTCACCGAGGTGGCCGCCGCCGGCACGGTCATCGCCGTCGGTCAACCGCTGTACTCCGTCGACGCCCGGCCGGTGCTGGTGCTGCTCGGCGCGCTGCCGGCGTACCGCGACCTCGCCCCTGGTACCGAGGGGGCGGACGTCGAGCAGTTTGAGCGGAACCTGAGCGACCTCGGGTACACCGGCTTCACCGCGGACGACACCTACACGGCCGTGACGGCCGCCGCGGTGCGCCGCTGGCAGGACGACCTCGACCTGCCGGAGACCGGGGTGGTCGAGCTCGGCAGGGTCGTCTTCACGGCCGGGCCGGTGCGGGTGGCGACCACGGAGCTGGTGCCCGGCGAGCTGGTCGAGCCGGCCGCGCCGGTGCTGACCTACACCGGCACCGAGCGGGTGGTCACGGCCGAGCTGGAGGTCACCGACCGGCACCTGGTCGGCGCCGCCACCCAGGCCGTCGTCGTGCTCCCGGACCGCTCCGAGGTGGCCGCGACGGTGCGCGCCATCGGCACCGTGGTCGCCGGGTCGCAGGACGGGGACGAGGAGGACGACGGCCCCGCGACGCTGCCGCTCACCGTGGTGCCGACCGACCAGGCCGCGCTCGGTGGGCTGGACGGCGCGCCGGTCACGGTGCGGCTGGCCGCCGCCAGCAGGGAGGACGTGCTGGCCGTTCCGGTGGCCGCGCTGCTGGCGCTACGCGAAGGCGGCTACGGCGTGCAGTTGGTGAGCTCCGACCTGGAGACCGACGCCGACGCCGGTGTCCGTGTGGTGGCCGTGACGACCGGCATGTTCGCCGGCGGTCTGGTCGAGGTGTCCGGCGGCGGCATCGCCGAGGGTGACACGGTCGGGACGCCGGGCCGATGATCGGGCCTGTCATCGAGCTCATCGACGTTCACCGCTCCTACCCGGGTGGTGTGCACGCGGTCCGAGGGGTATCGCTGCGCGTCGCCGCCGGGTCGCTGTCCGCGCTGGTCGGGCCGTCCGGCTCCGGCAAGTCCACCCTGCTGCACCTGATGGGTACCCTCGACCGGCCGTCCGCCGGCCGGGTGCTGCTTGACGGCCACGACGTGGCGACGCTGGACGACCGGCGGCTGTCCCGGTTGCGCGGCAGCCGCATCGGGTTCGTGTTCCAGCAGTTCCACCTGTCCGGCGGGGTGCCGGCCACCGAGATCGTCGCCGACGGCCTGCTCTACGCGGGGGTCCGCCGTCGCGAGCGGCTGGAACGGGCGCGGGAGATGCTGCACCGCGTCGGTCTCGGGCACCGGCTGGGGCACCGGCCGCACCAGCTGTCCGGCGGAGAGCAGCAGCGGGTGGCGGTGGCCAGGGCAATGGTCGGCCGGCCCGCGATGCTGCTGGCCGACGAGCCGACCGGCAACCTCGACACCGCGTCCGGGGCCGAGGTGATGGCGCTGCTGCACGACCTCAACCGGGCGGGCACTGCGGTCGTGGTGATCACCCACGACACCGGCATCGCGGCATCGCTGCCGCGGCGGATCTCGGTCCGCGACGGCGTGCTCGTCGGGGGTGCGGGGTGAGCGCCGGGGCGGGACTGTCCACCGCCGACGTGCTGCGCCTGTCCGCCGCCGGGCTGCGGTCGCGGCCGCTGCGGGCGGTGCTGTCCGCGGCCGGGGTGGCCATCGGCATCGGCGCGATGATCGCCGTCGTGGGCATCTCGACCTCCAGCCGCGCGCAGCTCGACGCCACGTTGGACCGGCTCGGCACGAACCTCCTGACAGTGACCGCGGGCCAGACGCTGTTCGGCGAGCCCGCCAGGCTGCCGATGGAGTCGGTGCCGATGGTGGGCCGGATCGGCTCGGTGACGGCCGCGTCGGCCACCGGCCGGGTGCACGGCGCCAAGGTGTACCGCACCGACCTGGTGCCGGCGGATCGCAGCGGCGGCATCGTGGTGCTCGCGGTCCGGACCGACCTGCCGGCGACTGTCGGGGCGACGGTCGCCGACGGCACGTGGCTCAACGACGCCACCGGCGGCTATCCGGCGGCGGTACTCGGGGCGGGGGCGGCCGAGGTGCTGGGAGTGGGCCCTGGTCCGTCGGCCGGGCAGGTGTGGCTGGGCGGGCACTGGTTCACCGTGGTGGGGGTGCTCGACCGGGTTCCGCTCGCGCCCGAGCTGGACAACGCCGCGATGGTCGGCTGGCCGGTCGCTCAGGAGCGTCTCGGCTTCGACGGGCACCCCACGGTGATCTATGAGCGGTCCGCGGACAGCACCGTGGACGCGGTCCGGTCCGTGCTGGCCAGGACCGTCGATCCGGAGCACCCCGAGCAGGTCGAGGTGAGCCGCCCGTCGGACGCGCTCGCGGCCAGGGCGGCGGCCGGTCGGGCGTTCACCGGGCTGCTGCTCGGCATCGGCGCGGTGGCGCTGCTGGTCGGCGGCATCGGCGTGGCCAACACCATGGTGATCTCCGTGCTGGAGCGGCGGACCGAGGTGGGGCTGCGCCGCGCCCTCGGCGCCACCCGCGGCGAGATCAGGACGCAGTTCCTCGCCGAGTCGCTGCTGCTGTCGCTGCTCGGCGGCGTGGCCGGGGTGGCGATCGGCGGGGCGGTGACGGTGGCCTACGCGGGCGTGCAGGGCTGGCCGGTGGCCATCCCGCTGCCGGCCGTCGCGGGGGCCGTCGCGATCACCGCGGTGGTCGGCGGGCTGGCCGGCTTCTACCCAGCGATGCGCGCGGCCCGGCTGGCCCCGACCGAGGCGCTGGCGACCGGCCGGTGATCCGATCCCGGGCGCCCACGGGCGCCCGACCCACGGCCGGGCCGCGCGGTGTGACGCGCGCGCGGCCCGGCCGACCGGTCAGGCGTTCGGGATCGTGAGGTCGATGCCCGTTGTGGCGCCGCCGCTCGGCACCCACACCGGGGTGGCCGTGTGGAACCCGGAGGCGTCGCGGTACCAGAAGGTGCGCTCGTCCGGGTACGCCGTTGTGAACCGGATGCGGACGAACTGCCCGGCCAGGCTGCGCAGCTCGTAGTACCCGTTCTCATCGGTGAACGCGTGCACGGTGGCCGGGTCGCCGGTCAGGGCGTTGACGACCTCGACGTGGCCGGTGGCCGGGGTTCCGTCGGCGGTGAGCACCCGGCCGCGGACCGTGGCGCCGGCCGCCAGCCGGGCGTCGACCGTCGAGGTCCAGCCCACCCGCACCCTGGTGGGCTGGGCGACGAGCTGGTTGGGCCGCCCGCCGGACCACTGCCAGGCGTAGGCCTCGTTGGTGTAGTCGCCGACGAACTCGACCGGCCAGTGGTACGGCCCGAGCCCGCCGATCGTGTAGTGGCCCTGCGCGTCGCTGCAGTGCGGCCCCGGCTCGGGCCCCGCGCCGGTTCCGGTCGCGTGCGGGAAGGCGCACATCGACGGGACCGGCCTCCCGGTCGCCGCGTCGGTGACGGTGCCGGCGATGGAGCCGGCGAGGTCCAGCCTGATCGGCGGCACCGCCGTGACCTGTCCGGGGGTCGCCTCGACCACCGTCGCGAGGTAGCGGCTGCCGGTGCCGCGGTTCGCCCCGACCCACTGCGCGCCGTGCACTCCGTCGGCCGGCTTGGCGAAGATCCGGTAGGAGCCGCCGGTCAGCCGGCCCGCCCTGACCCGCCCGTCCGGCCCGCTGCAGTTGTGCAGGTACAGCCCGAGCACGTCGAGCTCGGCGACCGGCTGGATGCACGCGTCGGCCACCGGCGCGTTCGTCGCGGCGTCGACCAGGGTCGTCTCCAGCGCGGCCGCCGGGTCGAGCCGCAGCTCCACCTCGGTGGTCCGGTCCGCGACGACGGTCGACGTCGTGTTGGTCGAGAAGTGCAGGTCGTCCGGGTACACGACCACCGAGTAGTCGCCGGGCAGCACGTTGGTGAGGGTGAGGCTGCCGGTCTCGGTGTTGCCGCTGCGGCCGCCACTCTCGCCGACCGCCTCGCTGTAGAACTGCGGGACGGGTGCCCCCGTGACCTTGTCGACGGCGGTGATGACGAGCGTCCCGGTGGGGAGCGCTGTCTCGTCGACGACGGTGTCCTGTCCGGCTGCCACGGCGAACGCGTCGGCGGTCTCGAACGACGTCCGGTGGTGCGCCCACTGGCGGACGGAGTCCGGGGTCACGAACTCGATCCTGTACGTGCGGGCGACGTCGAGCCGCGCCACTGCGTAGGAGCCGGTGGCGTCGGTGGTCGCGGCGCCCTGGTACTGCCTGGTCACCGCGTCGTACAGGGTGACCTGAACGTTCGGGACCGGCTGGCCGTTCGCGGTGAACTGTCCGACGACGCGTCCGTCGAACGACGGCGGCTGCGCCCCGGCAGGGGCCGGCGCCAGCACACCGACCAGAAATAGTGCCCCCAGGACGGCGGGCAGCCGCCATCCACGTGTTCTGATCATGAATTGTCCCCTCGGCACTACCGAATCGAAATCCCTTCGGACGGCACAGGCTAGGGGATTCGGCCGGTCGGTGGACAGCGTGCTGCTAGGATGTTGGAGCGACCAGCCCTCGCCGCGTGCGGGGGTGGCAAAGTGGAGCCCCGCTCCCACCCGCGCAGCCGGCTCAGTGCCGGGCAGCCGGGTCCGGTCTCCGGGTCGACGGCTCGCCAGCCGTCTGCCCGGTCGGAGCGTGGGCCTCGTGCGTCGGAATTCCGACGGCGGGGCCTTCGTTGTGAATGGGGCACCACTGGCCAGTCGGGGAACCGCTCCCCGGGCCGGTTGCGCAGGCGCAACCACCGAACCGAGGAGGCCCCATCTCCACAGAGCCGCGCATCAACGACCGTATCCGAGTTCCCGAGGTCCGACTGGTCGGCCCGAACGGGGAGCAGGTCGGGATCGTCCGAATCGACGATGCGCTCAGGGTCGCCCAGGAGGCGGATCTCGACCTGGTCGAGGTCGCACCCCAGGCCCGCCCGCCGGTCTGCAAGATCATGGACTACGGGAAGTTCAAGTACGAGAGCGCGCAGAAGGCCCGCGAGTCCCGCCGCAACCAGCAGCTGACCGTGATCAAGGAGCAGAAGCTCCGTCCGAAGATCGACACCCATGACTACGAGACCAAGAAGCGCAACGTGGTTCGCTTCCTCGAACATGGTCACAAGGTCAAGGTGACGATCATGTTCCGCGGTCGGGAGCAGTCCCGTCCGGAGCTCGGATTCCGGTTGCTGCAGCGGCTCGCCGACGACGTCGTCGACCTCGGGTTCGTCGAGGCGACGCCGAAGCAGGACGGTCGGAACATGATCATGGTGTTGGCTCCGCACCGCAACGTGAAGCCACGCCCCAGGGCTACCGAACCGGATGAGGCGGACGCTCAGTCAGAGCAGCAGCCCCAGACGGCCGATGCCGAATAGGACTCGAGGACAATGCCGAAGAACAAGAAGCACAGCGGTACCGCCAAGCGGATCAAGGTGACCGGAACCGGGAAGCTGATCCACAAGCGGGCCGGCATGCGCCACAAGCTCGAGAAGAAGCCGAGCACCCTCGCCCGCCGGCTCAACAAGAACGCGGAGGCCTCGCCGGCCGACCGTCCGCGCCTGCGCAAGCTGCTCGGCCTGTAGAACGGCCGCACCCCGAGCTCGTAGCCGACCCCTGGGCGCTCAACCCGCCCCCGAGATCGACAGGACACATCAGTGGCACGCGTCAAGCGGGCGGTCAACGCCCACAAGAAGCGCCGCAGCACCCTCGAACAGGCCAGTGGGTACCGCGGCCAGCGTTCGCGGCTGTACCGCAAGGCGAAGGAGCAGCTGCTCCACTCGCTCAACTACGCCTACCGCGACCGCAGGGCGCGCAAGGGTGACTTCCGCCAGCTCTGGATCACCCGGATCAACGCCGGTGCGCGCCAGAACGGCATGACCTACAACCGCTTCATCCAGGGGCTGAAGGCCGCCGGCATCGAGGTCGACCGCAAGATCCTCGCCGAGCTGGCCGTCAACGACCCCACCGCGTTCGCCGGTCTGGTCGAGCTGGCCAAGGCCGCCGTGCCCGCCGACCGTGGCGGACCGGACCGCGAGGACACCGAGGACGCGGCCTGACCAGCCCCACCTCCTATTGGCTGAAGGGCGCCTTCAGTCGGCCTAGCCGACTGAAAGGCGCCTTCAGTCACTATGGCGAGGCACCGTGACACCGTTCACCGAGCGGACGCCTCGGGTGGTCGCGGCCCGCAAGCTGCACCGCCGCGCCGAGCGCGTGGCCACCGGCCGGTTCCTCGCCGAGGGCGCCCAGGCGGTCCGCGAGGCCGTCGCGGCCGGCGTGGTCCGCGAGCTGTTCGCCACCCCGGCGGCCGCCACCCGCCATCCCGAGCTGGCCGCGACGGCCGCGCTCATCACCGACCGCGCCGCTGCGGCGCTGTCGGACACCGTGACCCCGCAGGGGCTGTTCGCCGTGTGCGACACGGTCGACGTCCCGCTCGGCGTCGCGCTGCGTGGCACCCCGTGGCTGGTTGCGGTGCTCGCCGAGGTGTCCGACCCCGGCAACGCCGGCACCGTGATCCGGGTGGCCGACGCGGCCGGCGCCGCCGCCGTGGTGTTGGCCGGCAACGCCGTCGACCCGCACAACGGCAAGTGCGTCCGCGCGTCCGCTGGCAGCCTGTTCCACCTGCCCGTGGCCACCCACCCCGACGTGGCCGCCACGGTCGCGGCGGCCCGCGCCGCCGGGCTGCTGGTGCTGGCCGCCACCGGGCGCGGCGGCGTCGACCTCGACGACGCCGCCGACTCGGGGCTGCTGGCCGCGCCGACCGCGTGGGTGTTCGGCAACGAGGCGCACGGCCTTGACGACGCTGTCGCCGACGCGGCCGACCACACCGTCCGGGTGCCCATCCACGGCGCGGCCGAGAGCCTCAACCTGGCCACCGCTGCGGCGGTCTGCCTGTACGCCAGCGCCCGCGCGACACGCACGGCCGGGTTACGACACGCTGGGCCGGCGGCCATCCGGTCGAGCGCGATGGCGTCGGACGAATAGGATTGCCCGCAATGTCTGGAGCAAACGACACCTACGACCCGAAGCAGGTCGCCGCGCTGACCGACGACGCGCTCGGCACGGCCGTCGCGGCCGCCGAGCAGGCGTTCCGGGACGCGCCGGGGCTCGACGAACTGGCCGCGCTGAAGCCCGCGCACCTCGGGGACCGCTCACCACTGCTGACCGCGCGCCGCGAGATCGGGGCGCTGCCACCGCAGGCGCGCTCCGACGCGGGCAAGCGGCTCAACGAGGCGCTCCGCGCCGCCCAGCACGCCTTCGACGAGCGCCGCGCCGTGCTCGTCGTCGAGCGCGACGACGCCGTGCTGCGCGACGAGGCGGTCGACGTCACGCTGCCGGTGGACCGCACCCCCCGCGGCGCCCGCCATCCCATCAGCACCCTGTGCGAGCAGATCGCGGACATCTTCGTCGCCATGGGGTACGAGGTGGCCGACGGCCCGGAGCTCGAGGCGGAGTGGTTCAACTTCGACGCGCTGAACTTCCTCAAGGACCACCCGGCGCGCACCATGCAGGACACCTTCTACGTCGCGCCGGCCGACTCCGGCCTGGTGCTGCGCACCCACACCTCCCCGGTGCAGGTGCGGACGCTGTTGGAGCGTGACCTGCCGGTGTACGTGGTGTGCCCTGGGCGGGTGTTCCGCACCGACGAGCTGGACGCCACCCACACGCCGGTGTTCCACCAGGTGGAGGGCCTCGCCGTCGACGAGGGCATCACCATGGCGCACCTCAAGGGCACCCTCGACGCGTTCGCCAGGGCCGTGTTCGGCCCGGAGTCGCGCACCCGGCTGCGGCCGTCGTACTTCCCGTTCACCGAGCCGTCCGCCGAGATGGACGTGTGGTTCCCGCACAAGAAGGGCGGCGCCGGCTGGGTCGAGTGGGGCGGCTGCGGCATGGTGAACCCCAACGTGCTGAAGGCGTGCGGCATCGACACCGACCGGTACTCGGGTTTCGCCTTCGGCATGGGCATCGAGCGGACCCTGATGTTCCGCAACGGCATCGCCGACATGCGCGACATGATCGAGGGTGACGTGCGGTTCACCTCGGCGTTCGGCATCAGCTGACCTTGTTTCGCGTAGACGTGAGGAACCCCTGAGGTGCGAGTCCCCGTTTCCTGGCTCACCGACCACGTGGCGTTGCCGGAGGGCACCACCCCCGACCAGGTCGCCGACGCCTTCGTGCGGGTCGGGCTGGAAGTGGAGTCGGTGGAGCCGCTCGGCCCGGTCACCGGCCCGCTGGTCGTCGGCCGGGTGGCCGACATCGAGGAGCTCACCGAGTTCAAGAAGCCCGTGCGGTTCGTCCGCGTCGACATCGGCGCCGAATTCGGGGGCGAACCGCAGGAGGTGATCTGCGGCGCCACCAACTTCCAGGTGTCCGACCTGGTGGTGGTCGCGGTGCCGGGGTCGGTGCTGCCCGGCGACTTCGCGATCAGCGCGCGCAAGACCTACGGCCGGGTGTCCAACGGCATGATCTGTTCCCTGCGCGAGCTGGGCATCGGCGACGAGCACGCCGGCATCCTGGTCCTCCCACCGGGCACCGCCAGCCCCGGCGACGACGCCATCGAGCTGCTCGGCCTCACCGACACGATCATCGAGCTCGCCATCACCCCGGACCGCGGCTACTGCTTCTCCGTGCGGGGTCTCGCCCGCGAGCTGGCCTGCGCCTTCGACGCCCCGTACGGCGACCCCGGGTCCATGGAGGTCCCGGACGCCGACGGCGACGCCTACCCGGTGCACATCGATGACCGCGCCGGGTGCCGGCGGTTCGTCGCCCGCCGCGTGTCCGACCTCCGCGCCGACGAGCCCTCGCCGTGGTGGTTGCAGCGACGGCTCATGCTCGCCGGGATGCGGCCGATCTCGCTGCCGGTGGACGTCACCAACTACGTGATGCTGGAGCTCGGACAGCCACTGCACGCGTTCAACGCCGCCGCGCTCGACGGGCCGCTGGTGGTGCGTCGCGGCGCACCCGGCGACAAGCTCACCACCCTCGACGGCCTCGACCGCGCCATCGACCTCGACGACCTGGTGATCTGCGACGACTCCGGGCCCATCTCGCTGGCCGCGGTGATGGGCGGCGCCACCACCGAGGTCGACGACAACACCACGGACGTCCTCGTCGAGGCCGCGAACTGGGATCCGGCGTCAGTGGCCCGGTCGGCCAGGCGGCACAAGCTGCCCAGCGAGGCGGCCAAGCGGTTCGAGCGCGAGGTCGACCCGGCGCTGCCGCAGGTGGCCGTGGAGTTCGCCGTCCAGCTGCTCACCACGTACGCCGGCGGCACCATCCACAGTGGACGGACCGACGTCGGCAACCCGGCCGTGCCCGACCCGGTCACCATGCCGCTGTCGCTGCCCGACCGGGTGGCCGGCGTGCGGTACGACCGCGGGGCCGCTGCGAAGCGGCTCGGCCAGGTCGGCTGCCGGGTCGACGTGATCACCGCCGACGACGGCACGACCCTCGTCATGGCCACCCCGCCGACCTGGCGGTCCGACCTGCGCCAGCCCGCCGACCTGGTCGAGGAGGTGCTGCGCCTGGAGGGGTACGACACCATCCCGTCCGAGCTGCCGCCCGCTCCGGCCGGACGCGGGCTGACCCCGACCCAGCGCCGCAGGCGGGCCGTGTCGGTGGCGCTCGCCTCCGCCGGGTTCGTCGAGGTCCTGCCCAGCCCGTTCACCAGCGCCACCGGGTGGGACGCCCTCGGCCTCGGCGATGACGACGTGCGCCGCGGCACCATGACCCTGCTCAACCCGCTGGAGTCCGACCGCGCCGAGCTGTCCACCACCCTGCTCCCCGGACTGCTGGAGGCGTTGACCCGCAACGTGTCCCGCGGCCAGCGCGACCTCGCCCTGTACGGCATCGCGCAGGTCGTCCTGCCTCGCACCCAGCAGGTGCCGATGCCCGACGTCGGCGTCGACTCGCGCCCCACCGACGCCCAGATCGCCACCGTCAACGCCGCCCTCCCCATGCAGCCGCTGCACGTCGGCGCCGTCCTCACCGGCGCGTGGGAGCGACCCGGCTGGTGGGGCCCCGGCCGGCCGGCCGGATGGGCCGACGCCGTACGGGCCGCGCGGATCGTCGCCGGCGTGGCCGGGGTCGAGCTGCGGGTGCGCGCCGCGTCCCTCACGCCGTGGCACCCCGGACGGTGCGCCCAGCTCCGGGTGGGCGACTGGCCGGTGGGGCACGCCGGCGAGTTGCATCCGCGGGTGATCGAGGCGCTCGGCCTGCCGAGGCGCACGTGTGCCATGGAGCTGGACCTCGACGCCCTGCCGCTGCTGGAGCAGTACCCGGCGCCCACGGTGTCGCCGTTCCCGCCGGTGCTGCAGGACGTGGCCATGGTGGTCGACGCCGCGGTGCCGGCCGCCGATGTCGCCGACGCGCTGCGCTCCGGCGCCGGCGACCTGCTGGAGGATCTGCGGCTGTTCGACGTGTACACCGGCGAGCAGGTGGGGGAGGGCAAGCGGTCGCTGGCCTTCGCGCTCCGCTTCCGGGCGCCCGACCGCACCCTCACCGCCGAGGAGGCATCGGCCGCCCGCGACGCCGCGGTCGCCGCGGCCGCCGACCGCCACAACGCCACCCTCCGTTAACCCGCGTACCACACCCGCCGCCCACAGCGCGCGCGTGTCCATCGTCCGGTTGGCGCGTGTCCGGCGTCTCGACAGCGTGTGTCCGGCGTTTCGGTAGTGCGTGTCGGGCGTTTCGGTCGTGGCACCCAGGGTCTCGGTCATGGTCCAGCGAGCTACCGCCTGACGTCCACGAAGCGAGCCACCTGGGGCGGGTCCTAGCCGGGCAGGTACTTGACGGCCTCACGACGCGACAGCGGGGACAGCTCCGGGTGGGCGTCCACGAAGGCAGCCACCCACGCGGGGTCGGTTCTGCTGTAGTCGCGCAGCGCCCAGCCGATGCCCTTGCGCAGGAAGAAGTCGCGCTCGCCGATGGTGGACGAGATGCAGTGGGTGAGCAGGTCCGTGTCGGTGGCCGACTTCGAGCCGACCTGGCAGATCACGGACGCCCGCCGCAGCCACAGGTGCTCGTCGACCGCCCAGGACCGCACGATCGGCGTCAGCTCGGCGGGGAAGCCGCGCAGCAGCGGCCCGATGCGGTGTGTCGCGATCTCGTCGACGAAGTCCCACCACGCGCCCGACTCGATGAGCTCCCGGTACAGCGGCACGAGCTCGGGTGTCACCCACCGGCGGTCGGCGGTGAGCTGCAGGGCGACGTACCGCTCCTCGCGGAACCGCGCGCCGTGCCACAGTTCGCGGACGGTCGCGGTGAGGGTGGCCAGGTCCGGCGACGGATGTTCGCGGCCCAGCCGGCGGGCCAGCGGACGCCATAGCGGGGTCTGCACGCCGCGGTAGGGCAGGTCCGACCGCATGTACCGCTGCATCTGCGGGGCCTTCACCGGGTCGGCCAGCTCGGCGAGCCCGGCACGGACCGCAGCGACGAGCGCCGTGTTCATGCCGAGCACCCTAGCCTTGGATGAACTTGCACAAGAGTGCATAATCATCCGCATGGCGGGCAAGGTGCGGGTCGCGGTGGCCGGGGCGAGCGGGTACGCCGGCGGCGAGCTTCTCCGTCTGCTGCTCGGACACCCGGCCGTCGAGATCGGCGCGCTGACGGCCGGGGCCAGCGCGGGCGACACCCTCGGCGAGCACCACGCCCACCTGCTTCCGCTGGCCGACCGCAGGCTCGCCCCCACCACGGCCGCGGAGCTCGGCCCCCACGACGTGGTCTTCCTCGCCCTGCCGCACGGACACTCCGCCGCGCTCGCCGGGCAACTCGGCGACGACACGACCGTCATCGACTGCGGGGCCGACCACCGGCTCGCTGACGCCGACGCGTGGCGCCGCTGGTACGGCGGGGACCACGCCGGCAGCTGGCCGTACGGACTGCCCGAGCTGCCCGATGCCAGGGCCGCGCTCCGTGGCGCCACGCGGGTCGCCGTCCCGGGCTGTTACCCGACGGCGGTGTCGCTGGCCATGGCCCCCGCGCTGGTCGCGGGACTGGTGAGCCCCGACGTCACGGTGGTGGCGTTCTCTGGCACGTCGGGCGCCGGCCGCTCACCCAAGCCGCACCTGCTCGGGTCCGAGGTGATGGGTTCGGCGAGCGCGTACGGCGTCGGCGGCGGCCACCGGCACACCCCGGAGATCCTGCAGGCCCTCGCGGCCGCGGCCGGGGGCCCGGTCACGGTGTCGTTCACCCCGGTGCTGGCCCCGATGCCCCGCGGCATCCTCGCGGTCACCACAGCGCCCCTGAAAGCGCCGCCACACAACGACGACGATGTCCGTGCCGTGTACGAGAAGGCGTACGACGCCGAGCCGTTCGTGCACCTGCTGGCACCTGGCCGCCAACCGTCCACCGGCGCCGTCCTCGGGTCGAACTGCGTGCACCTGCAGGTGGTTGTCGACCCGGACGCCGGTCGGCTGGTGGTCACGGCCGCGGTGGACAACCTCACGAAGGGCACCGCGGGCGCGGCGGTGCAGTGCATGAACCTGGCCATGGGCATCGACGAGACGACCGGCCTGCCGACCGTGGGGGTGGCGCCGTGACCGTCGACCCAAGGGCCGGAGTGACCGTCGACCCGAAGGCCGGAGTGACCGCGCCGCAGGGCTTTCGCGCCGCCGGCATCGCGGCCGGCATCAAGGCCGGTGGCCGCCCCGACCTCGCCATGGTGGTCAACGACGGGCCGGACGACACCGCCGCCGGGGTGTTCACCCGCAACAAGGTGAAGGCCGCGCCGGTGCTGTGGACCCGCCAGGTGCTGACCCACCACCGGCTGCGCGCGGTCGTGCTGAACTCGGGCGGTGCCAACGCCTGCACCGGGCCGGACGGCTTCGCCGACACCCACGCCACCGCCGAGGCCACCGCGCGGGCACTGGACGTGGGCGCCGTCGACGTCGCGGTGTGCTCGACGGGACTGATCGGGGAGCGGCTGCCCATGCCCGCCGTGCTGCACGGGGTCGAGCGGATCGTCGGAAACCTCGACGCCACAACGGAAGCGGGCCTCGCCGCCGCGGTCGCGGTGATGACGACGGACTCGGTGCCGAAGCAGGCCGCGCTCACCGACCCGGACGGCTGGACCGTCGGCGGGTTCGCCAAGGGCGCCGGGATGCTGGCGCCGTCGCTGGCCACCATGCTCGTCGTGCTCACCACCGACGCGGTCGCCGACGCGCCCACCGTCGACGCCGCGCTGCGGTCGGCCACCAGGACCACGTTCGACCGGCTCGACGTCGACGGGTCGTGCTCCACCAACGACACGGTGCTGCTGCTGGCATCCGGGGCGTCCGGGCATCGGCCGACCGCGGCGGAGCTGACCGCGGCGGTGACCGCGGTGTGCGCGGAGCTGGCCACCCAGCTGCTGCACGACGCCGAGGGTATGACCAAGCGGGTCACGATCACCGTCGACGGCGCGGCCGACGAGGACGACGCGGTCGCGGTCGGCCGCGCGGTGGCCAGGGACAGCCTGGTGAAGACCGCGCTGTTCGGCTCCGACCCGAACTGGGGCCGGGTGGTGGCCGCCGTCGGAATGGCCGACGCCGAGGTGGACCCCGACCGGATCGACGTCACGATCAACGGGATCACGTTGTGCCGCAACGGCTACGCCGCCGATGACCGCAGCGCGGCCAACCTCGACGGCCCGGACGTGACCGTCCACATAGGACTGAACGTCGGCACCGACGGGGCGACAGTCCGCACCACGGACCTGTCCCACGCCTACGTCGAAGAGAACAGCGCGTACTCGTCATGAGCCCGGAATGAGCCCGGAGTGAGCGCAGAGAAGGCCGCGGTGCTGATCGAGGCACTGCCGTGGCTGCAACGGTTCCACGGCGCGGTCGTCGTGGTGAAGTACGGCGGCCACGCCATGCTGGACGACGATCTCAGGCGCGCCTTCGCCCAGGACATGGTGTTCCTGCGGCTGGCCGGGGTGCGCCCGGTGGTGGTGCACGGCGGCGGGCCGCAGATCAGCGCGATGTTCACCCGCCTCGGCATCGCGGGCGAGTTCCGCGGCGGGTTGCGGGTGACCACCCCGGAGGCCATGGACGTGGTGCGGATGGTTCTCGTCGGGCAGGTGGCCCGCGAGCTCGTCGGCCTGATCAACGCGCACGGCCCGTACGCCGTCGGCATCTCCGGGGAGGACGCACACCTGTTCACCGCGGCGCGACGCACCGCGACGGTCGGCGGCGAGCAGGTGGACATCGGGCTGGTCGGCGACGTGGTCGCGGTCAATCCGGACGCCGTGCTGGACATCGTCGGCGCCGGCCGGATCCCGGTGGTGTCGACGGTGGCGCCGGACGCCGCCGGGGTGGTGCACAACGTCAACGCCGACACCGCGGCCGCTGCGCTCGCGGTGGCGCTGGGGGCCCAGAAGTTGGTGGTGCTCACCGACGTCGAGGGCCTCTACGCGGACTGGCCCGACCGCGGGTCGCTGCTGAGCGAGATCACCGCGGACGACCTGGAGCCGCTCCTGCCGAGCCTCGACGCGGGGATGCTGCCGAAGATGGAGGCGTGCCTGCGCGCGGTGCGCGGCGGGGTGAGCCAGGCACACGTGATCGACGGGAGGCTGGGGCACTCCGTGCTCCTGGAGGTCTTCACCTCGAAGGGTGTCGGAACCATGGTCGTGCCGGGCGGCTCAATGGGTGAGGAGCGGTCGTGACGGACAACCCGCGCTGGCAGGCGGCGCTGATGGACAACTACGGCACCCCGCCGTTGACCCTCACCAGGGGCGCGGGCGTCCACGTGTGGGACACCGACGGCCGCCGCTACCTCGACCTGCTGGGCGGGATCGCGGTCAACGCACTCGGCCACGCCCACCCCGCGATCGTCGACGCCGTGACGGGCCAGCTGTCGACGCTCGGCCACGTGTCCAACCTGTACGCCCACGAGCCGGGGATGGCGCTCGCCGAGGCACTGCTGGACCTGTTGGTGCCGCACGCCACCGCGGAGGGCCGCGTGCTGTTCTGCAACTCGGGCGCCGAGGCCAACGAGACCGCGTTCAAGATCGCTCGGCGGACCGGACGCCCCGACATCGTCGCCATCGACGGCGCCTTCCACGGCCGCACCATGGGCGCGCTGGCGCTGACCGGGCAGCCGGCCAAGCGCGAGCCCTTCCGGCCGATGACCCCCGGCGTCACCCACCTGCCGTTCGGCGACGTCGACGCGCTCCGCGGCGCGGTCGACGAGAACACCGCCGCGGTGTTCCTCGAGCCGATCCTCGGCGAGGGCGGCGTGCTGCCCGCGCCGCCCGGGTACCTGCAGGCGGCCAGGCAGCTCACCGCCGAACGCGGCGCCCTGCTCGTGCTCGACGAGGTCCAGACCGGCGTCGGCCGCACCGGGAGCTGGTTCGCCTTCCAGCCGTCCGGGATCACCCCCGACGTGGTGACGCTGGCCAAGGGCCTCGGCGGCGGGCTGCCGATCGGCGCCTGCGTTGGCATCGGCGAGGCCGCGCGGCTGCTGCGACCCGGCGACCACGGCACCACGTTCGGCGGCAACCCGGTGTGCTGCGCCGCCGCGCTGGCCGTGCTGCGCACCATCGCGGCCGAGGGGCTGGTCGAACACGCCGCCGCGCTCGGCAAGGAGCTCACCGCCGGCATCGAGGGACTGGGGCACCCCCTCGTCGACCACGTCCGCGGCGCCGGCCTGCTCCTCGGCATCGTGCTCACCGCACCGGTGTCGGCCGCGGTGGCCGGCGCGGCGCGCGACGCCGGATTCCTGGTGAACGCCGTGCAGCCGGACGTCATCCGGCTCGCGCCGCCGCTGGTGCTGACCGCGGGCCAGGCCAACGGTTTCGTCGCCGCCCTGCCGGCCATCCTGAGCGGGGTGGCATGACCAGGCACTTCCTGCGCGACGACGACCTCACCCCCGCCGAGCAGGCCGAGGTGCTCGACCTCGCCGACACCCTGAAAGCCGCCCCGTACGCCAACTCCGCGCTGCGCGGACCCCGCACCGTCGCGGTGATCTTCGAGAAGAACTCGACGCGCACCAGGATCTCCTTCGAGGCCGGCGTCGCCCAGCTCGGCGGCCACGCCCAGATCATCGACGCGCGCACCATGCAGCTCGGCCGCGAGGAGACCATCGAGGACACGTCGCGGGTGCTGTCGCGCTACGTCGACGCCGTGGTGTGGCGGACCTTCGCGCAGAAGCGGATCGAGGCGATGGCGTCGGTCTCGTCGGTGCCGGTGATCAACGCCCTGACCGACGAGTTCCACCCGTGCCAGGTGCTCGCCGACCTGCAGACGATCCGGGAACGGTACGGGTCGACGGCGGGCCGCACCCTCACCTACCTCGGCGACGGGACGAACAACATGGCGCACTCGCTGCTGCTCGGCGGCGCGACCGCGGGGATGCACGTGCGGATCGCGGCCCCGGCCGGGTTCGATCCGGCGCCCCAGGTGCTGCGCGACGCCGCGGCGAGGGCGGCCGAGACCGGCGGCAGCGTGATGGTGCTCACCGACCCGGTGGCGGCCGTCGACGGTGCCGACGTCCTGGCCACCGACACCTGGACGTCCATGGGGCAGGAGAACGACGGCCGCGACCGGGTCGGGCCGTTCTGGCCCTTCCAGCTCGACGCGAAGCTGTTGGCCGGCACCGGCGTCGCCACCGTCGTTCTGCACTGTCTGCCGGCGCATCGCGGCGTGGAGATCACCGATGAGGTCATCGACGGCCCGGCGAGCGCCGTCTGGGACGAGGCGGAGAACCGCCTGCACAGCCAGAAGGCGTTGCTCGTCTGGCTGCTGGAGCGCTCCGGTGGCCTGTCGTGACGAACGCGACCCGCGTCGCCCGGCAGGCCAGGATCGTCGAGTTGATCACGCACCGTGCTGTCCGGAGCCAGTCCGAACTGGCCACACTTCTTGCCGCAGAAGGCATCGGGACCACCCAGGCGACGCTGTCGCGCGACCTCGACGAGCTGGGCGCGGTCAAGCTCCGCGGCGCCGACGGCGGCGCGTCCGTGTACGTCATCCCGGACGACGGCAGCCCGGTCCGTGGCATCGAGGGCGGCACCGCCCGGCTCGGGCGCGTGCTGTCCGAGCTGCTGGTTTCCGTTGACGCCAGCGCGAACCTCACCGTCCTGCGCACCCCACCGGGGGCCGCGCAGTTCCTCGCCAGCGCGATCGACAGGGCCGCGCTGCACGACATCGTCGGCACCATCGCCGGCGACGACACCATCATCGTCGTGGCTCGGGAACCCCTCACCGGAGCCCAGCTGGGCGAGCGCCTGCAGGCGCTCGCCGGCGCACCGTCGAATCTTCCGCCGAAGGAGAACAACAACAATGAGTGACCGGGTCGTGCTCGCCTACTCCGGCGGGTTGGACACATCGGTGGCCATCGGATGGATCGCCGAGCAGACCGGCGCCGAGGTCATCGCCTGCGCCGTCGACGTCGGCCAGGGCGGCGAGGACCTGCCCACCATCCAGAAGCGGGCCATCGCCTGCGGGGCCGTCGAGGCCGTCGTCGTGGACGCCCGCGACGAGTTCGCCGACGAGTACTGCCTGCCGGCGCTGCGGACCAACGCGCTCTACATGGACCGCTACCCGCTGGTGTCGGCGCTGTCCCGTCCGGTGATCGCCAAGCACCTGGTGGTGGCCGCCCGCGAGCACAGCGCGTCGACGGTGGCCCACGGCTGCACCGGCAAGGGCAACGACCAGGTGCGGTTCGAGGTCGGCATCGGCGCGCTGGCCCCCGAGCTGACCGTCCTCGCCCCGGTCCGCGACTACGCGTGGACCAGGGAGCAGGCCATCGCCTACGCCGAGGCCCGCGACCTGCCGATCGACGTCACCAAGCGCTCGCCGTACTCGGTTGACCAGAACGTGTGGGGCCGGGCCGTCGAGACCGGGTTCCTGGAGGACATCTGGAACGCGCCGACGGAGGACGTCTACGACTACACGCTGAACCCGGTGACGAGCCGTGAGCCGGACGAGGTGGTGCTCACGTTCGAGCGCGGCGTGCCGACCGCGATCGACGGCCGTCCGGTGACCGTGCTGGAGGCGATCGTCGAGCTCAACCGCAGGGCAGGCGCCCACGGCGTCGGGCGGATCGACATCGTCGAGGACCGGCTGGTGGGCATCAAGAGCCGTGAGGTGTACGAGGCGCCGGGCGCGATCGCGCTGATCACCGCGCACCAGGAGCTGGAGAACGTCACCCTGGAGCGCGACCTGGCCCGGTTCAAGCGCGGTGCCGAGCGGCGGTGGGGCGAGCTGGTGTACGACGGCCTATGGTTCTCGCCGCTCAAGCGGGCGCTCGACGCGTTCGTCGAGCAGACGCAGGAGCACGTGTCCGGCGAGGTGCGGATGACGCTGCACGGCGGCCGGGCCGTGGTCAGCGGCCGGCGCAGCGACCGGTCGCTGTACGACTTCAACCTGGCGACCTACGACGCGGGCGACAGCTTCGACCAGTCGCTGGCCAAGGGGTTCGTGCAGCTCTGGGGCCTGCCGAGCAAGATCGCGTCGCTTCGCGACGCTCGTGAGCGGCACTTGGTGTCAGAGCACCAAACGCCACTCACGACTTATCCACAGGCATGACGAAGCTCTGGGGCGGTCGCTTCACCAGCGGGCCGTCCGATGCGCTGACCGCGCTGTCCAGGTCCACCCAGTTCGACTGGCGGCTCGCGCCGTACGACCTGCGCGGCTCGGCGGCCCACGCCAGGGTGCTGCACCGGGCCGGCCTGCTCACCGACGACGAGCTGGCCGGGATGCTGGCGGCGCTGCACGACCTGGCCGTCGACGTGCGGTCCGGAGCGTTCGGGCCGGACCTCGGCGACGAGGACGTGCACGCGTCCCTGGAACGTGGGCTCATCGCCAGGGCGGGGGTCGCGCTCGGTGGCAAGCTGCGGGCCGGGCGGTCGCGCAACGACCAGGTCGCCGCCATGTTCCGGATGTACCTGCGCGACGCCGCCCGGCGCGTCGCCGCCGGGGCGCTCGACGTGGTGGACGCCCTGGTCGCGCAGGCCGCCGCGCACCCCGACGCCGTGCTGCCCGGCCGCACCCACCTGCAGCACGCCCAACCGGTCCTGCTGGCGCACCACCTGCTGGCGCACGCCCACCCGCTGCTGCGCGACGTCGACCGGCTGCGCGACTGGGACCGCCGGGCCGCGGTGTCGCCGTACGGGTCCGGCGCGCTGGCCGGGTCGTCGCTCGGGCTCGACCCGGCCGCGGTCGCCGCCGACCTCGGGTTCGACTCGGCCGCGGACAACTCGATCGACGCCACGGCCGCGCGGGACTTCGCGGCCGAGGCGGCATTCGTCCTGGCCATGATCGCGGTCGACCTGTCGCGCATCGCCGAGGACGTGATCATCTGGGCGACCGCCGAGTTCGGCTACGCGGCCCTGCACGACTCGTGGTCCACCGGCAGTTCGATCATGCCGCAGAAGAAGAACCCGGACATCGCGGAGCTCGCCAGGGGCAAGGCCGGTCGGCTGATCGGCAACCTCACCGGGCTGCTCGCCACGCTCAAGGCGCAGCCGCTGGCCTACAACCGCGACCTGCAGGAGGACAAGGAACCGCTGTTCGACTCGGTCGAGCAGCTGGAACTGGTGCTGCCCGCGATGGCCGGGCTGCTCGCCACCCTGCGCTTCGACACCGCTCGGATGGCCGCGCAGGCACCGGCCGGCTTCACCCTCGCCACCGACGTCGCCGAGTGGCTCGTCCGTGCCGGCGTGCCCTTCCGTGAGGCGCACGAGGCCGCCGGCGGCTGCGTACGGGCCGCCGAGGGTCGCGGGGTGGGACTGGCCGACCTGACCGACAATGAGCTCACCGCGGTGCACCCCGTACTGACCCCCGAGGTGCGTACCGTCCTCACGGTGGCCGGCTCGATCGCGTCCCGCGACGCCGTCGGCGGCACCGCCCCGGCCAGGGTGGCCGAACAACTCCACCGAGTCCGCGCCGCCGCCGACGGCCACCGCGCCCACCTGTCCTGACCGCCCGCCGGTATTGGCTGAAAGCGCCCTTCAGTCGGCCTAACCGACTGAAGGCGCCCTTCAGCCAATTACAGTGGCGCCGGTGCACCCCATGCCCAGGGCCGCGCTGGCCGTCGATGTGCTACCGGCCGCCCGCGCGATCCTCGGCAGCGTGCTCGTCGCGTCGACGCCCGACGGCGAGGTCGCGGTCCGGTTGGTCGAGGTGGAGGCCTACCGTGGGGCGGACGACCCGGCGTCGCACTCCTACCGTGGCCGGACCGCGCGCAACGCCGTGATGTGGGGCCCGGCCGGGCATCTGTACGTGTACTTCGTGTACGGGATGCACTTCTGCGCGAACGTGGTGTGCCTGCCCGACGGCGTGCCCGGCGGGGTTCTGCTGCGCGCCGGGGAGGTGGTGTCGGACGTCGGGGTCGCGCGCCGCCGACGTCCGACGGCCCGCACCGACGCCGAGCTCGCCCGCGGCCCGGCCCGGCTCGCGACCCTCCTCGGCCTGGACCGCGAGGCGAACGGCGTCGACCTGACCGATCCGGCGTCCCCGGTGCGGTTGCTGGCCGGTACGCCGGTGCCTGCGGCGGAGGTCCGTACCGGCCCGCGGGTCGGGGTGGCGACCGCGGCGGACACCCCGTGGCGGTTCTGGGTGGCCGGCTCGCCCGCCGTGTCGGACTACCGCAGGGGTGGGCGGCGCCGGCAACCCGCTTGAGCTGGTAGGGGAGGATCTACAGGCGTGGTAGAGCACATCCTCGACGAGCTGAACTGGCGCGGACTCATCGCGCAGACCACCGACCTCGACGCCCTGCGCCGCGATCTCGACGCCGGGCCGCTGACCCTGTACAGCGGGTTCGACCCGACCGCGCCGAGCCTGCACGCCGGCAACCTGGTGCCGCTGCTGACGCTGCGCCGCTTCCAGCGCGCCGGGCACCGGCCGATCGTGCTCGCCGGCGGCGCCACCGGCATGATCGGCGACCCGCGTGACAGCGGCGAGCGCACGCTGCGGTCCGTCGACGTGGTGGGGGAGTGGACCGGACGCATCCGCGGTCAACTCGAACGCTTCGTCGACTTCGACGACGGACCGACCGGCGCGCTCGTCGTCGACAACCTGGAGTGGACCGGCTCGATGTCGGCCGTCGAGTTCCTGCGCGACGTCGGCAAGCACTTCTCCGTGAACGTGATGCTCAACCGGGAGACGGTACGACGGCGGCTCGCCGGTGACGGCATGTCGTACACCGAGTTCAGCTACCTGCTCCTGCAGTCCAACGACTACCTGCGCCTGTTCCACCGACACAGCTGTCGCCTTCAGATCGGCGGGTCCGACCAGTGGGGCAACATCGTCGGCGGGGTCGACCTGATCCGGCGGGCCACCGGTGAGCACGTGCACGCGCTGACCACGCCGTTGATCACCGACGCGCAGGGGCAGAAGTTCGGCAAGTCCACCGGCGGCGGCGACATCTGGCTCGATCCGGAGCTGACGTCGCCGTACGCCTGGTTCCAGTTCTTCGTCAACGTCGGCGACGCCGAGGTGATCACCTACCTGCGCATCTTCAGCGACCTGCCGCGCGAGGAGCTCGACGACCTGGCCCGCCTGACCGAGGAACGGCCGCAGGCGAGGGCCGCGCAACGCCGGTTGGCCGAATACCTGACGACGCTGGTGCACGGCGCCGGGGAGACGGCGCGGGTCATCACCGCGAGCGAGGCCCTGTTCGGCCGCGGCGAGCTGCGCGACCTCGACGAGGCCATGTTGGGCGCGGTCATGGCCCAGGCGCCCACCGGTGAGGTGCGGCTCGACGACGGGCCGACGATCGTCGACCTGCTGCTCGCGTCGGGACTGGTGGAGAGCAGGAGCGCGGCCCATCGGGCGGTGAAGGAGGGCGGTGCGTACGTCAACAACACCAAGGTTCTGGACGACGTCTGGCGACCCACCGTTACCGACCTGTTGCCTGGACGTTGGTTGGTTCTTCGGCGCGGGAAGCGATCAACGGCCGGAGTGAGGGCGCTCTGACCTGCGGAAACGTCGGGTGCTGGCCCGCCTTCCAGTCGATTTGACTTCGGCGAGCCAGCCCCGTAACTTTCTCCTTGTCAGCGACACACCGAACGAAACGGCCAGAGCGAAGCTCAGAGCCACCAGGTCGGACCGCAGGCCGCAGAGCCAAGTAGCCATACTACCTCGGTAGGATGTTGCCGCAGGCTCGCCCTGGGACAGGGTCTGGATTTGCCAGACTGTCATGGACCAGCTAGACTAAGCAGGTTGCCCTGGAGCAGGCCGAGAGGTTTGCGAAGGTGTGCGCTTGTTCCTTGAGAACTCAACAGCGTGCCGAAAGTCAGTGCCAATATGCACTAACCCCGTGCGTCTTGTGTCAAACCAAGACGCTGGGATTCCTTTGGTTTAAATGAACGAGCTTTAACCAGCTCGATTTGAACCAGCGATCTATCAAAGTTGAGACATCAACGGAGAGTTTGATCCTGGCTCAGGACGAACGCTGGCGGCGTGCCTAACACATGCAAGTCGAGCGGTAAGGCCCTTCGGGGTACACGAGCGGCGAACGGGTGAGTAACACGTGGGCAACCTGCCCTGCACACTGGGATAAGCCTGGGAAACTAGGTCTAATACCGGATACGATCCTCAAGGGCATCCCTGAGGATGGAAAGTTCCGGCGGTGCAGGATGGGCCCGCGGCCTATCAGCTTGTTGGTGGGGTAATGGCCTACCAAGGCGACGACGGGTAGCCGGCCTGAGAGGGCGACCGGCCACACTGGGACTGAGACACGGCCCAGACTCCTACGGGAGGCAG